>Ga0208375_1001068_pt1 | contig 33240 bp, 51 predicted proteins | sample RifOxyD1_FD_184038 | JGI IMG/M metagenome (GOLD analysis project Ga0208375, IMG submission 184038) | Soil microbial communities from Rifle, Colorado - Rifle Oxygen_injection D1 (SPAdes) | ecosystem: Environmental > Terrestrial > Deep subsurface > Rock core/Sediment | place: Rifle, Colorado...
AGGTGTGTTCTTTAACTCTAATTGTAACTTCTGCATAAACTTTAATAACTTTGATTAAAAATGTTTAGCTCCCTAATCAACCAATTACTCTCAAGCCTCACGGTTCAAGCCCCATCCCTGGGGTGGGGTGATTGACTGTTTTGCTTGTTATTTTATATTTTACAGGAAAGGGGTCAAACTTCATCGGGGTTAAAGAACTTATCAATTTTTTCATCTGTCAAATGCATGTCCTCAAAAAACCATGTTACATCCTCTGATAAATTTTGAACTCTTTGGGGGTAAGTTGAATCTTCTACTTCTTTATTCCAAGCATCAGACATAGGTAAAGCCACAAAATCAGGCAAACCATCTGAATGAGGTACACACCCATCACAGGGTTTACAGTTATAGCGACATTGACGCTTAAAAGAAGTTCGTTTACCTTTTAAAGGGCTTTTCATTTTAAGACTCCTTAATATAAATAAGAGATTTAAACTTATTCACCAAAAATATTATTGCCCTTAAATTTTTCCCATTCCCACACAACATTCTTACAACTCACCTCGAACCCATTTTCTTCCAACCAATGGGAACGTCTTGCCAACTCTCTTGTTTTATTTTTTCCATCCTCTGAATAACACCAAGGATAGCTATAATGTTCTATAAAAATCCCCTTATAATACACATACCCCTCTTGATCTCGGGTCATATTCTCTACACCATTAAAATCGGGCTTTTTGTAGCCATTTTCAGAAACACATTGATTATAAAGCTTATCAAAATGATCTGAGCAAATTTTATCTACATCATAATTTATACAATGTTCTAAAAACCCCAAATCCTTTGGATCCAAAATATCACCATCATGTGTTTTTTGTAATATCTCTATGATTTTATCTGAGTCTATTTTAATTGATTTTGTTGATTCTGTCTGGAGCATCTGTCACCTCTGTATTAATTATTTTTGTGTTTAAAACATTCTATAATAAAAGTCTAACACAAATTTCTTTAAAAAGAGGTGCAAAATAAAGAATTAAAATTTAATATTTAATATGTTGATCTGGTGGGAATATCTATTTTTTATCTGTGATCTTTTTTAATGCCTTCTCCAATTCTTGACCACTAATACAAGTTTTCATCTTAATGTTTTCTCGATTGACATATTCAGAATAAGACTCTATCTGATCTTGAATATTTTTTATTTTGGCTAATCGCTCTGGTTCTGAGAGACCGCAATCTTCATCTAAACAAAAAAGAACAAGCTCTTTCATAAAAGGATCAAGAATGTTCTTGTGTGGTATAAAAGATGTCAACTTTTTCAGCATCAATACAAAAAATTCACCTGGAATAATATGATCTATAAAATATCTGTCATCATATCCTGTTCTAGCCCTAATATGTACAACACAATTTCCCATATCGTCCTTAGCATATCGTTTTATCTCTAGAATACTTAAATCCTCTTTATTCTTATTTCCAATCCCATCATATATCCCTACGATGTCGCCTATAACACTCTTACTCTTATAATGTTTTTCCAAAAATGTACTCCCTTCAAGCAACTTTTTCTAACTGTTCAATCACTTTCTTTCTATAAGAATCTAAATATGTGATTGGTTCAGAGTAATTCTTGAGCTTTTCGATAAACTCTTTTTTTCCAGCGGATTCTATTGTCAATATAGATGCCTCTCTAACTTCAAGATTCTCATTCTTTAAAGCAGTTTCACATATAAAATCACCATCTAAGAGACGATATGCCGATCCATAGTATGAAATAAGTTTTAAGACAGCAATTGCTATATTAAAATGTTTATATTCTGCTGAAAATACAGTGTGTGTCCAATCTTTAATCAAACGAATAGGATATTTCTTCATAAAATCAAAAATTATTTTCTGAGAAGGATGAATAAATCCATCTTCTAATGGAGTGACTTCAATACTCCTCAGAATATCATTCTCTAAATTTTTAAGAAGATCACTTCTATAGCTATCAGAAACAAACTCACCAATATATTCTAACCTCATTAAAAATCTCCAATTAAATTGTTTTAAATTTTAGATTATTTTAATATTTATTTTACAGAAAATTTTTAGCGTTCATATTGATATCTGACTTCAACATTATCAGATACAAGGGGGGCAAGAAAAAAAATTATATGATTTCCAGAAACAGAATAAATAACATCTTTTTCCTGTAATAATCCATTCTTAAAAACCATCTCAGAATCGGTTAAAGGGGTATAAGATAAGTCAAAAGTTAAGACCCCACCCCCTGTTGTAAGTTTGTTTCTCCCATGTCTTAAAGACACCCGATTATAATCAACAGAATAAAGTTTTCTCCTATCAGTAATGTTCCCAGAATTAATAACAACCGTACCTGAAGGTACTGAAATAGCTGAGAGTTTTATACAATTGATATCTGGATCTGGTTCAGCTGGGGATAAACCTAGTATTCCCTTGTTAATAGATAACTCACCATTTTTATTTAATTGTACAATATCGATCCTATTTAATAATACACCAGCATCATCAATATCTAGATCATTTGGGATAAGATTTTGAATTCTTGCACCATAAGGATAAGCTACCCCCAATGCAACCCTGACAGACATCCTGGGGATAACCATAGCAGTTGTTTCATAACCAGATTCAACATAATCTTCTATAAAAGATTCTCTAAATCGCCGCCGCATATTCTCTAATAAAGAAGTTGTACCTTCTTTACCCAAATCATCTAATTTACTCTCATTTATGCCAGCTAAAGCAATAATGTTGGTATTTGCAATAATATTTCCGATACGACCTGATGTTATAGCACCTGTGGCTATTTTCGATTCAGTAACAGAATCATTTGCTAAATGATCGGAGTCTATCAAAAAACCAGAGGCTAATTTTGCTAGGGTAATGACACCATCCAATATCTTGTTGGCTGTAACAGCCCCATCCAATATCTTACCTGACGTAACTGCACCATCTAATATCTTCCCAGAAGTAACAGCATTATTTCCCAAATGATCGGAATCTATCAGTAATCCCACAAGTTTAGCTAATGTTACTGCACCATCCCTAATTTTATCGGTGGTTATTGCCCCATCTAATATCTTATCCTCACCAAATGCAAAATCAGCCAATTTATCCAGAGTTACAGCCCGATCATCCAGAAAGCGTGTTTTTATCTGTCTATCAACCAACCTCGCTGCCACAGCATCAAAGGGAAGAGATAACATTGAATCAATAAAGGGCAAAAGATCTATTGTATATGATTGAGGATAAAACCACCTAATGATACCAGAGACAGGAACTCTATTCTCATTCCCAGTAGTTTCATTAAGAGTATAAAAAGTTAAAGTCCATACTCCTGAAGAGTAAGTTATTCTCCCAAATATTTTCCCGCCTATTTCTGTGACCGACAAATAAGTACTCTCTACCAAAACGTCATCACCATTAACCTGTTTAAGATACACTAAATTATCGGGTGGATCTGTTATAACACCAGATATGTCTTCATTACCACCAGGGACTTTTCCTTCCATCTCATCTGTGACATTCCATGTTGTAGAAGGAGGAGTTATTGTTAATCTTGCACCCGGTCTGTATCTAGGAAGTCTCTTTCCGGTCAATAACCCTCTTCTAACTTCCTCAGCTAATTTTTCTAGGGTCACTTCATCATTTACAATCTTGTCTCTTAAGATTGAATTATTTCTTATCTTATTTGTGGTAACACAAGAATCTAATAATTTTGATTCAGATATCGAATGATCCCTAATCTTAGGGGTCGTTGCTGCTGAGGGTGCTAACTTTTCTGTCTGAACTGCACTGTCTTGTATCTTACCCGGTGTTATACAAGCATCTTCCAAATTTTTAGATTTTAAGGGCATAACATCAACCTTTTTTAATTATGGCAGGTTTTTCTTTTTCATCATTAACATTCGGCTTTTCTTGTTTTTTAGGGTTTGGATTAACAATATCGCCCTTTACACAATCACCATTAACATTATAGCCATTATTTAAACTTTCCCATCCCATAGAATTCTCCTTTCAATAATTTGTTCAAGTAATATTAACCTCTAAATTTGCTTCTAATAACTGAGGTAATTGTGTTTTGTCAAATTCAACTACCTCAACTTCCAATAAACTATTTTCTATCGATGTAAATACCGTAAAATAAAGAGAGGATAACCCCCCAACTTCTGAGAGTATACCCGTTCTTAATGTATCGGGTATTAAATATGAAGTAAATACCTCTGGATTACAGGCAGTTAATAGATACGATTTTACCTCTTCAATTTTGTTATCAACATCATCTCGGGATAATGATGCACCTGTAACAACAACAGATAATCCGACAAAATTAGGTGTACGAGCCAATATGTCTGTGTCAAATAATCTTTTCTTACTAAAAAGATCTGTCTGCATATCAGAAATAAGTCTATTATAATAATATTGAACCTCAATGACATCATTATTACTATATACAGCAACTCTTATCTTATCTGAAGCCCGAGCTGAATTTTTATAAGCCAAACTCTCATCTGGAATAAAAGTATATTCAGAGGTATCTGCACCATTTCTCTTTACTGATATTATCGATATCATTGGTTGCTTATCTAGAATGACATCTATATATGTAGGGGGTGATATAGGATCACCACCTGTATAGGTATAAGCATATGTATTTATATTTAACCTCTCCCCAATAACATAGGCATCTATAGCGGGCCTCCCCACATTTCTAAAGAATATGGAATAATCTGAAGGATAGACCAGAGATACCCCCTTAATATAAGTTGTATCATATTCCAATATCTCACTCTCTAAACCCCCCGATGAACCCGTTGAAATTCCTGTGATCTTTGTCTGTGTTCTTCCCAAAACACCAGATGCAGTCGTTTTATCCTTCCCATCGTCAAGAATTTCCCAATTCTGTGTTGCATCTATACCATCAACAATGGTAACCATTCGAGTTATTCTATATTTAGGGACATTATATTCTGTTCCTGAACCCAAAGCTTGTATTTTAGCTATTATTACGTAGGCTCTTACAGTAGCATCATAATAATAATCAGCATTATCTGAGGTTAATATATCTGATGCCAATATAACTCGATATTGTAGCTTCATATCTTCTGTTGAAACTATTTCCCCTAAACCTACTTGTATAGATTCTCCAGTTCTAGGTCTAGAATATTTTAAAAATCTTTGATTAGCAGTAGCAGCTTTTCCTGTATCAACACCAATACCATGACTCCTAGCCATTGCCTCAGACTCTTCATCTGTAGCCACATCATCAAATTGATATGAAACCAATTTATCTAGATGTTCAACTTCGGCCTCTTGCTCCGATGAGACGCCAGCTACGGGTGTCACAAATAAATCCGGTACTGGTCCTTTTGTTGTATCTGTAGAAGGATCAATTTGATTTATCTTATCCTTCATACTTGCTTCAATAGTACTTTGGCTTCTAGCCATAACTTTAAACCCCTTATATCATCTCTCGTTCTTCTTCTGTCGTAAAGAGTTGTTGTTTAGGAAGTTGTTGTGCTAAATATATTTGCTTAGAAGCTAATAGAGTATCCCCCGATTTAACAGCAACTTTTAGAATAAAGGCAAACTTCATGCTTCCTTGCGGTACAACAATAAGACTGGTAATATTATCCAACATTTCATCATCACCAATTTTGTCCCTGTCTGGCCATTGCAGTTTTTTGAGTCTATCTACTGTCTCATATATTCTCTTGGTTATCAATCCACTAGCAGCTAATTTAGTAGCCTGTACAGGAAAATCAACTTTGTATAACTCACTCCCTGACCCAGTAACAGGATCATAATTTTGCATCAACATCCAAGCCATATCCTGATTAGCTTTTGTTATAGAATCTACCATAACAACCTGTCCTGATGGATTTATTTCTATCATCCCATTTTTTATAGATAATGTCTTACTCATATTTTTCTTTCAATAACTCAATAAAAGAGGTAACCATGATTGTAATTGACGTTTTTTATCTTCATTAACACCCGATAAATATTTACTCTTGATATTATTCATAACAGATTTATTATGATTAAACTCTTCTTTATCGTGAGAAATTTCACCGACAGATGATTGCAGGTCATCCAATATTATTCCAGCTTCAGCCACATTTCCAGCCCCATCTACAGAAAATGTCGATCTAAAACCTTCAAATTTTCCCAATGTGTCTGAATATTTATCCAAAACTTCATTATAACAACTTTCTTCTTCTGCTATAACATGATCCAAAAAATCGTCACGTTCTACATTCTCATAAGGAGTAGAACTTGTCGATGATATCCATGATGCTGCCTGTGTCTTGGCCTCAGATTTTAATAGGATTAAAAATGATTCCATATCCTCAGATATTTCCACAAAATCACCTAACTCTGAGCTAAAATATTTAGGTCGATCCTTTTTACGTTTACTATCAACTTCTTCAGAAGTTTTTTGATCTAATTGCATGAAAATTCTCCTTAAATATACTCCCCTACTGCACCAGCCACATCAGTTAAAAAATTGGTTAATTCCATGTCTGAACATTGCATGGTCTTAGGAACAACCACATCTATCTGTAGACTTAGCATGTTAAATAATCCTACCAAAGCACTTATAAATATCATAGCGTCTGCTATCAGAGAGGATACCATTTCTAATGTACCTAAAACTTTTCCAATAGCGTCTTTTATAAATTTAGGCATGTCAATATCCATACCAATATTTGATTCACATTGAATAATAGAACTTGTAGAAGGATTAACCCCCAATAAACCCATCAAAGAAGACAAGCTCAAGCAGAGAGAACCATCAAATATAGACAAAAATCCATACAATCCTGAGAGAAATGCTTGCACCATCTCCACAAAACCTTCTAAGGCAGCTAAAAGTTTTCTCAATGGTGCAGCAACATCAAGAGATATTTTTCCACTAAGATAACAGGCCAACAATGACCCTAAAAAACCATTTGTACCAATTGTTATTAATAACCCTTGACCTGTAAGGGTTATATTAATCAAGGTCTTCATCAAAGTTTTAGAGACATCTAAAGATCCCACAGAATTGTTAATCATCCCCTCAAAGATAGTCTCAAAGGTAGAGACACCCCCAGGACTTTTATTAGATGAAGCATCACGTTCCATATCTGAAAAAGTCGAATTCACATCAGTACTGGTATTAACATCTATAATCGAAGATATTAAAACCGTTGGGATTTCAAAGACCTTAAACCCATTTTTTTTACGACCAGCCTTAAATTTATTAGCCTTTTTCTGCATATAAGACCTTTTATCATCAATATCAGCATCTAATATCAAGTCTTTAATTTCTTCTCGATCTAAAACATCTATAGTATCCTCTTCAGACAAAACTTCCAATACTTCAGATAATCTTGTGGGTAAATCGATGACCGTAATCTGTAAATTTCCCGTGCTTAAATTATTTAGAGCATTAGAAATCATGGTCTCATCTAAATTCCATGTCTCTAAACGTCTTTTTGTAATATAGCTCTTCCCGATCTCATAATGCCAAAATACATACAAATTAAGTTCTGAGATTTCTTTACCGACACCTTCTGCTAAAGCGGTTATTTCTTGGTCTATACCCAAAAGAACTTCTCTCATAGTAATAGATTCAGAATCACATGGGGTTGCCGGTTCAGAGGTCTCTTGAAGGAAATGAGTAACGACCAAAGTAGGTTCACCAGATTGTTTTCCCCTCAAGAGAGATACACATCTTTCATAACCTATGAGCATATATAATTTTCTTATTGGGACAAGAGATGTAATTGTATCAGATCTTACCAAAAATCTTCCTTTAATAAAGTCTATCTCATATTGTTGTGTTAACTGCTCCTCTATTGAAGTATCGTCATTAGAAGCTAGACTATTCGTCAAAGCTCTTAAATTATCTATACTATTTGCCGGAGTACCTGCCAATAATTGTTCCAATAATCCATTTATTTCTACTATTTTTTCTTCCATAGCAGGTTGTAGGGCTGCAACTGCTTCAAATGCCTCATCAGATTGAGCAAATGAGTTGCCAATAATATCCAACATTCTTCCTATTTTAGATGGCTCGCATTTCCACATATATAAACACCTACAAAAAATTAATATCCTATAAAATATTTAATAAAAAACATTTACATTTAAAAGACTAAGACCAAAAATCATAAAAATAAATAACATATAAAAATAAAAATGTTTTGAATGTTTGACCTATTATCTAAGATAACCATAAGAAGATAAATAGATAAGACATGCTAAAGATAATTAGTTGATACCTAAATATAGAGACCAAATATTAATATCTGTAAAATACAAGCATACTTCAAAAGTAATTTCATTCGGGGCATACTTACTTTCATAAAATGTCCCTCCTTCTAGACTTGATAAGGGTCACACATTGCGTGACCTTTATCCATTTTTGGACACAACAACGGGGAAAAAACAATGTTTTCAAAAATCAAATCCTTAATCAATTATTTTGAGCGTCCAAATCCTAAAAGAAATTGGGAAGTCACACTCTATATTTCATCTGGATATGGAGAACTCTGCTACAGAAAACCAAGGGGAAAGCCACCGTTTCTGTATGAAACCTGTATAGGTCCGATTTCAATAAAAGAATGGTCTAATTGGAGAAGTTGCTGTGGAAAAGCTTTTAAATTAGGTATACCCGTTGTTTGGGATAACACACATCAATTAATGTGCGAACCTACATTAAGATATCATCTCAAAAAAGAGATAATCACCTGGTTTAAAAACAATTTCTTGTTCGATGATCTAGCATTACCTGATGGTGAAAAACAAGGAGAAGAAAGCTTGGAATATTCAATGAAAGTCGTTTATCCAGGGAGTCTTTTATGGCAACACCTATTATCACTCCACCTTGTATAAATATGATTTCAATGGGGATGAATAAAATATATAGCCTCTTCCAAAAGACTCTGAACTTCTTCATATAGCTGATAAAACCTCTTCAAAAACTTTTTCTTATAAATAGGGTTTAAATTATCTATAAAAGCCCTAGAAAAATAAAGATAAACACTTTTTTTCAAAAATTCATCGGTTGATTTAGGGAATAATTTTAAACTGGAATCTCCCAACTTTGGATACTTTCTCATCTCCCTGCAAATATTTTTTACTGTCAACAACAAGTTTTCTGCACCTTCTTGAAAATAAGCGTTAAACTCAGTGGTGTCATTATAATATGCCTCATCCCCTTTCTTATGATATTTATCAACAGATTTATCTTTTTTTCTGTCTTTTCCTTTATACCGCAAAGAATCTAAATAATGGATGTATTCGTGAATAAAACTCCCTCTATTTAAACGTGTTGCTACATAACGTAGATCATTTTTCTCCAATAAACAAGGTAGGGTCATCACCCGAATCCTTTTATCGGCTTTCCAAGTTCCTATACCATAATTAAAGGTATCCGCTTTCAAAAAATAAAAATAGATATCTTTAAACATATCATCGACCATATGACCCTTTAATAACCAACCATCCTCCTGTCTATCCATATATGTCGAAAGAAATGCTTCTTCTTCTGTGAGATATTTTGTAAGCCTCTTATAGGCATTAACGGCCATTTCTCTATATTCTTCATCTGCATCAAAATCAGCGCACAACTTCTTGAAGGCAACGACTAATTTATCAGCTAACTCAAATTTATGAACTCTTTTAAGCTCAAATACAATTTTTTCTATTTTGGACATTTTAATATTATCCTTCCTTATCACGATAATCAATATCTAAAAAATTGTCTCTAAAATGTCTTCAAATTCCAAAGGCAGATCATAACCAAGAACATAACAAACCAAGACATTTGCAGCAAATTCACATTCTTTTGTCACATGATATAAATGTGCTCTTTTTGAACGTTCTGCGATTCCGGGTATACTTCTTATTAATATTGCTGCTTTCGTCTTTGCTTCTTGAGAAACTGAGTTAAAAAGTTTTTTTAAATCCCCGACCGCTTGCGGCGGGGTAACATCAAAAATATTATAATAATTTAGACAAAAGCCTTGACTTCTCTAACAAAATAATATAAAATGTGAGTATGAAGAGATTAAAAGCATATAGGTATAGGTTATATCCGACTTTAGAGCAAGAAGTTTTGTTAGCAAAGCATTTTGGATCTTGTAGATGGGTCTATAATTATGCTTTATCCAAAAAGATTGAGTATTATACCTTGAATAAGCAGACCCTTTCGAGGTTTGATATACAGAAGGATTTGGTGACTTTAAAAGCTCAGGAAGATACTTCTTGGTTATCAGAGGTAAATTCTCAATCATTACAAGCTTCTTTAGTAAATTTAGATATGGCATACACAAGGTTTTTTAGAGAGAAGAAGGGTTTCCCAAAATTTAAGAGTAAGAGAGATATACAGAGTGTACAATTTCCACAGAAAACCAAAGTGGATTTTGGTAACAATAGATTGTATGTTATGAAGTTTAGAGAAGGGATTAAATGTATTTTTCACAGGAGTTTTGAGGGAAACATCAAAACTACAACAATAAATAAAACTTGTACCAATAAGTATTTTGTGTCAATTTTGGTAGAAGAAGAAGTATTTGATGTCAAGAAACAGCTCCCTGTATATGAGAAGGCTATAGGTATAGATCTTGGGCTTAAATCGTTTTTGGTAACTTCTAGGAATGAGGTATTTGAGAACCCTAAATTTTTTAAGAAGACTTTGAGGAAACTTAAAAGAGCGCAGAGGAGGTTATCGAGAAGAAAGAAGGGTGGGAATAATTATAAGAAGCAAAAGATGAAAGTAGCTCGTATTTATGAGAAGATAACAAACCAAAGAAATGATTTTTTGCATAAAATTTCTAAACATATGATTGATGATCCACAAATTAATACATATTGTGTAGAAGATCTAAATATACAGGGTATGGTAAGAAATCATAGGTTAGCACAATCTATACAAGATGTTTCTTGGAATACATTTATAACATATTTGACATACAAAGCTGAATGGGTTGGGAAGAATATATTAACGATAGGTAGGTTTGAGCCCAGTTCTAAGATGTGTAATGTTTGTGGTAAGATCAACCATGAATTGACATTGAAAGATAGAAGCTGGAAATGTGTATGTGGTAAAACACATGATCAAGACTTTTTAGCTGCTAATAATATTAGGGATTTTGCGTTTGATAAACAAAACATGATAGGGACGGACAAGCCCGAATCTAATACGCTTAGGGAAATTGGTGGTTGCACTGATCGATGATCTAAGAAGCCTTGGGGCTTGCCCCAAGGTATGTCACACTCTTTCTCTTTATCATTGACAATATGGTGACCTATTTCATGCAAAGACGTGAAATAATAATTAGGTGAATCTCGCATAAGCTGTATTTCTCCAGAATCATATGTTCCATAGGAAACTGGTCTAAAATTAACCAATATTAACTTTTTAATACCAGATAGATCAAAATTAAAATCTTCAAACAACTTATATGCTCTAGAAAATGCATCAGACATCTTTTTGATCTCATCCTCTGAGATTTTTCTGGTCAACTCTTTGTGATCCATAGAATAAACATTTTTGATCGTTATCTCATAAGAAGCTGATCCCTTAATTTTGCGGGTTAAAAAATATGGTTCTCCAGAAATATCTGCTAAATATCTCGCTAAATTATATCTTCCCGCCTTGTCTAATTCAAATAACATCTTTTCAATATTATTATGAACTCTCTTCCATTCTCTTTCTTTATCATCAAAAATCCACACGACAGAAATAAATTTTGGTGGTATCTTCCCCATAAATTTAACTGAGCCCATAACATCTAAACTTTCAACAGCTGTTTTTTTCTTACTGTCTTCATCAGGCTCAAATTTATCCCAATCAGACCGCGCAAAACCTTTTTCTATCCTCAGGATAACACCTGGGGAATTACTATTTTTAGAAGCATCGTGGGCGGCAAATTTGGCCATATTCAACTGTGTTGTTAAATAAACCGCACTAGGATCACTCTTTTTAACATGTGACAAGCCAGAACCATAACCAGAAGCACCTGATGAACCTCTCCCCTTTAATCCATCCCGCTGTATTATTTCCCATGCTTTAGAACTTGTCCCATGGTAAAAATCGACCGCATTCCAATTAAAATCTTCCCCCTCAAGTCCTCCATATTCTTGAATAAAATCCTCTGCAAAAATAGGAGCTCCATCGAATATTAGAGAAAATTTTTCAACCTCTGGATATTCTTTTACTATTTCCATAAATGCTCTGATAAATCCCCTATTTGTCTCTGTGGCATTATCAATAGAAAAAGTTCTCTTAAAAAATTTATTCTTACAATCAGAGGCTACGCTAGGAACCATGGCCCAATCATAGCCAGCCATACCCCATAACGGTTTTGATGAATGTTCCCACCGCCCATCATTATAGCCATAAAAACTGCTATCATAAACATGGTTCCCATCAGGTGATTCCCTGCGTATAATCAATTTTTTGCTGGCTTCTGTATAATGCATAACTTTCTCCATAAAAATATTTTTATTTAATTCATCTTTTTTATTAAATAATACATGCCCAATAATAGGCTTAGTATAAACTAATTATGCCTCATACAATTTTCTCCATAAAAATATTTTTATTTAATACATCTTTTTTATTAAATAATACATGCCCAACAGTAGGCCATCTAAATATTATGTAACGTATAACATATTGATATATATGACTGATTTTAGCACTTCTTTTAAAAAAGTTTTGTGTTATGATAATCTTACATTAAAAATAAATCAAAGAAAAAACAAACACACCATGAGGACAGAATAAGATGATAATAGAAAAATACGTAACCCTAAAAAATGACAAAAAAGAACACCTAACCGCCGACAATAAATGGACGAAAGATTTAGACAAAGCAAAAAAATTCTCCTCCGCTAAAGAAGCCAAAGAATATGCTAAGGAAAATGGAATCAATATTGGCAAAAAAATAGTTCTGAAAAATAAAGAAGGGGAATTTCTGGGAAAGGGCGGAAAATATGTAAAAGAAGAAAAAGATTCCCTCAAGTTTAATTCTATAGCAAGAGCTAAACAACAAAAAGACCTCGAATTTATCAGAAAACATGCCGCTTCGATGGGCATAAAGATCAAAAACCTTAAATAATAGCAGACAAATGATAAATATAAAAAGAGAGTATCGAAATATGTTACATACCATACACATTTTAATCAATGAGTATGGTTTCAACATCTTTAACATAAAGAGCAATGGGGGCAAAGAATTATTGCCCTCTAATAATCTATTTAATTTCAAAAAACAGCTAAAAGATGTGTGTAGAAGATACTCTTTTAATTATCAACGTATAATTAAAGATTTAGCATTAAATGAGATAGAATAATGATAAAAAAAGAATATAAGAACATCGCATTTTATTTAAAAATCATCATAAACACAGATGGATTCTATATTCAGGTCAAAAGACATATGGAATTTGCTGATGAATGTTATCTTTCTTCAGATGATTCAATAGAATTCAAGAAAAACTTAGAGTATGTCTGTGAAAAATACAGCTTTAATTACACACACATAATTAAAGAATTAGACTTAAATTAGACTTAAATTAGAGGGGAAGACGATGATAAGGAAATATCTTACGGGAAAAGAAAACCCGATAATAATCGAACAGGAATTAGCCACAATTAATGGAATGATCGTGGAAAAAGTGTGGAAATGTGGTTGCTTTTACAAAGGTTTCAACCAAAAACTCTGTAAAAATCATAAACACCTCCCACAAACGAATAGACTCTACACCTGGGGTATAGGAAACGATCTACTTCAAGTATCCATTGAATGGTTAAAAGAGAATACCTCTCTTTATTTTGATGCTACATATGGATCGATTGAAAAAACCCTCACCCAGATGGGTATCATTCATGACTGCTTCACGAATAAAAAAGCAGTTAAAAAAGTAAAAGAAGAGATAGAATTCTCTACCATCAAAAAAATGGAAGATAATAGATTGTCTCTTTATGGGGAAGTATACCCCACCATTCATGATATACCTACAAAGAAAAGAAATGATTCAGCTATTTGTGGTTATTATAACAAAGAAGATGGATCAGACTGCTTTGGAATTGGCGACCGCGTTGAATGGTCTAACTGCAACCTATCATTGGGCTGTTGTGTATGTAATGGGAAGTCCAATTATCAATATTAACAAGATAAGGAAATTCTGATGCTATACAAACATACATTTCTCTCTAAAGATGAAATTCTAGAAGCCGTTAAAGAGATCGGGATGAAACAGAAGGAGAAAAATATTTTACTAAAAATGTTAGATGCTGGGATTCAATTCACTGAATATCAATTAACAGAAGTATTCCCAGAACTTTCTAAAGGAATAGGAAAATCTTATTGTGAGGCCATGAAGTATGTTAAGATCATGCTTCTTCAATTAGAAATGCCTTTTTGTGATAATAAAAATGAAACAAATTCTATGTATATAGCACCGGTTGATCATTATCCTTCACCACAGACGAGTAAGATGATTACCGATATGGTTATGAAAATAGCCTCAAAAATTTCTGGATTAAAAATGACACGAGAAGGTGATAATATCATCAAATATTCAAAAATATAAATTATGAGAGGGAAAAAAATGAGTCTCAATCTAATCAAATTTGTACCAAACGAAGAAATCTGGAATATGGCTAATATGGCTAAATTAAATAGACCAGATTACCTTGTTTTATTGCAGATGCTGTCATCTGGGATACAATTTACAATGGAACAGCTTCTAGACAGATTTCCAGAAATCAGAAAAAATCTAAAAACTGGAAAGTCCTATGGACAAGCCCTGGGCTATGTAAAATTCATGTTACTCCAGATAAACTCAATACACGATGCTAAAACTGATTACTTCTTGAAACCTACTGATATCGACAATGATGACAATCGTCATCTTGTTGAAGTTATATTACACATAGCTTCAGCTATACCGGATTTGTCTGTAAATAGATACCTTGATCACAATACAATAAGATTCTCTAGAAGATATCCTTCTGAGCTAAAAATAGCTTTTAGCAGCACTCTTTAATTAAAATTTTAAACCATCTTTCACAAAGGATTCACACCATGACAACACCTATCCCTGGAATTATTAAAAACGGTAATGTAAAACCTGTATTTGATGCAGAGAAAATAATCAACCTCAATTATATACAAAAAATTCTGGAGCCAGATTTTAATGAAGGTGACATCTATTATGAAGAAAAAGATGATACCATCGTCATAGGCTTTACAGAGAGCAATAATAAAGAAGAATGTCATTTCTGGTTCGAAAAACATGGTTATGGATACAAACCAGATGAAACAAAAGAATACAGCGCTATTGTATCTGAAACTCACACAACTGTCATAAGAAGCAGGTGGGTAGCTAAATGTGCTCCCTCAAAGAGCTCTCCAGAAAAAGGTGATCTCATCATGCCCGGTACCACCTTAGCCTTTTCTTTGCCTATAGATGCTTTAAGAAATTACAGTGAAACCAAATATTTGATCGATCAAATGGAAAAATTTCAAGAATAACAAGTCTGGATTTGGCCCCATAATATAAAAATTGTGGGGTATAAACCAAATATTATCTCTAAGGATTAAAAAAATGGAAAATCTAACAGTTTATACAAGCGATGTCAATAATGAAGAAAGTCGAAAACAAGTCACCTATGAAGCATGTCTTTCTACCGCAGAAAGAATCATCAAAAATTATATAAATTCTAACAAAGAATTCTTTGAAAAAAATAAATATAAAAATGTCACAGTCGAGTTCGTCTATGGGAGTCGTATCCTTGACCATACTGAATTATACTTTTTCACTGAATCTGGTGAAGAATTGGCTTCTGATTCACTTTCTTTAAAACAATATGGTGAATTGGCCAAAGAATAATTAATTAAATAATTTCTTTAAAGGAGCTCTATATGTTAGACAATATAACCCCAACAACCGGAGTAATAAACAATAGACATCTTCCTTATCTTTATGAAGAAGAATATATAGACCTGAATTATGAATACCGAAAATCTCAACCAGATTTCAATGAAGATATTGAATATCTTGTTGATGACTCAGATTCTTCTAAATTATATGGCTTTATCGAGAGTAATAATAAAGAAGAATGCTGGTACTGGTTCGATGACCCTGAAGGAGGTCAAGGACATGGTTTTAAACCAGACCCAGAAGAAGATATGAGCATAATAGAATCAGAGATTTATGCTCAAATTGTAAGAAGTAAATGGTTTACCGAATGTGATTATTGCAGCCCTTGTTTTCCAAATCAAGGTGATCTTGATACTGAAGGAAGTCTACTTACCTATGCCCCCGACCCAGATTCATTATGTGAAGAAGATGAATACTCCCTGAGATTAAAGAAAAGGATTAAAGAGATAGGAAAATAAATTAATGTCTGAAATAATTATTAATATAAACAAGGCGATTCATAAGAAAGAATATGCTCTTCTCGGGTGGGATAATGGAGAAGAGATGATGAAAAGATTAAAGAAGAACAAAGTTAGATTTCAAAAAATAGAATCTAAATTTGATCATATCATCATTAAAATCCCTAAAAGAATATTCACGATAAATAAGTCTTATTTCTTAGGTGCTTTTGGAGAGATATTGGAGCGGGTTGGGCAAGATAATTTTTTGGATAAATATTATTTTGACACAAATAAATACAATTTAGAAAAAATAAAAGAATATGTTGAATCTTCTAAGCTAAAAGCTTCACAAGAAGAGATATTATTTTCTTAAAACCCATAATGTTCTTTACATTTCTCTAAAAAATTATTTGTATCCTCGTAGACTCCCTCATTATCTTTTTCTATCTCTCTCTTGTTGTAAACATACTCAAAAAATGGAACATCGTGCATACAATCCCAATCAGCGTCTTCCAAGACTATCAAAGCTTTTCTTCCAGCCTCTTCCCTTTTTTCAGGTGGGACATATTCAAGAATCATATCTGCCCATGCTCTCGCCAAGGTTGTTCCTGATTTCCAACTCATAATATCTCCCTTTGATTAAATCTCATAATCAATGTTTTTAAAAGGATTGTCTATATTAAAATGCTTAAAAGTCTCAGTCAAATTCATTTTGGAGAGTTCTTCTTGTAACATTTTAAGTTCACAAAATATATTTCTCTCATTCTGTAACCTTTTATGAAACTTATAAAACCCCTCCAACCATTTGATAGCATCATACTTCCCATAAAAATGGTTATCTGCTAAAAACTTTTTTATCTCTGCATATTCATCAATTTTTTTCTTTAATTCATTATTTTCATGAATATACTTGTCTACAATATCTCTAACCCCCCTAGATACCCTTACACCTATATCTTTGCTCATCTCTTTCTTTTCCAACCAATCTTCCCAATATTTCAACTTATCTTGTTCTATACTTTCTTTTTGTATTTGAGATCGACAGATTAAAATATATCTAAAAATATCTAATAGATCGAGGTCTTCCACTTTCCTATAAGGTGCTTTTTTCTTAAGATATAAACCGGTTTTCTTACTGTTTAACCAGTATAGACCACACAAATCAGATACTTCTGATACATTTATCAAATTTTGAGGGCACACAAAATAAAACTCGTTGGTATATTTCAAATACCCCTGCCATTTTTGGTCATGGGTATAATCATTACGATTTGTCTTTATCTCATAACCAATATATAACGGATTTTTCCAACTTCTTTTCATTATGTAAGCGTCTAACATCAGTAAATTATCTGAATCATATGTCCGACCATTTTTGCACTCTGTGATAAAAAGATCATGCTTATGCTTTTCTCTCAATAGATTAATTATCATCTAAAACTCCAAAGATCATCCATCAATTGACTTATTCCAATCGTAAGGCATACAACCAGTTTTGGGATCCAAGCGATACTCATCTGGATCATTTTTATTGTAATGCTCGGTAGGAACATTGATGAGTATAGATTCACAAAGACCTATGCCTTTAAAACCATGATATATCTCTGGGGGAATTGTTACCAACGTAGGGTTTGAAGCGTCTAAAATCAGTTCATTTATTTCCTCAAACGTCTCAGAATCTTTTCTGTTATCAAATAATACCAACCGGACTCTACCAATCAAAATAGTGATATTATCGACTTGGATCTTATGATAATGCCAAGCCTTTACAACTTTTGGGAAGACAGAAGTTGTATAGACCTGCCCAAACTTCAAAAAATGAGGATCATCACTTCTCAATATCTCAGTCAACTTTCCTCTCTCATCTATATTTCTTTTTAAGACAGAGACAATAACACCTTTTATAGGTGTTTGAGGCTTATTATCATATTTAATTCCAGATAATTGTAACATAAATCAACCTTTTCCTTTCAGCTTATTTTTTATAATTTTTTTATTCATCCAATGTTCATCTGTCTGAACATGATTGGGACGAACATATTTAGCAATATGTGTATTAAAATCCTTTTTAAAAAAATGATCAGAGACTCTAACAACATAACCTTCTCGTTCTTCTCCTAATTGAGATTTAGAATTTTCACATAGATCTCTCAATACCTTTTCAGAATATTGACCCCTATATAATATTGGTACCATTGGTATTTTAACGATAGAAGACCACATAATCACTTCATCAAAAGGAACATATTCAGTATCTTTAAACACTCCAAATAAATAATGATACTCTTCTAAAAGATCATAGGCTATAGAATGTTTAGCGTATAAATTTTCTATGCACAATCTAATATTATCTGGCAAAAGATATTTTATTTTAGCGTGAAATGATTTTATAAAATGCCTCCCATCATGATCTACAGAATCAACAGATCGAGCATGAATTTTATCATGATATATAGCACTATTCTCCCCATCCAGTTTCTCTGTAACGACAATCACAGAGTTTTCTAATACAGACATGCTCTTTATTATCTTATCATCTTTACTTGGATTACTCCAGGGGAGATGTGATATTTTTGGAAATTTAAAATAATCCATTATCTTTTAACTTTCTGAACTTTATGGTTGGGACAAAAATATCGTTCACACAGGGGAATATAAAAGATAAAAGCCTGTGTTGTATCCCATTCTTTTTGATAAAAACTGGTCGGATCAAAATGGGAACATCCGGTACATACTGGTTTAATATTGGTATTAAAATCTTCTGATTTTATATAATATTCTGATTGAGTTTTCTTATGATAGGAGCAAGAACCGTTAAAACAAGGTGTATAGCAATACTCCTTTATCCCATCTTTTATCAAAGCGGTTTCTGTAAAACGATATTCAGGATCAAACAATTTACAAGACAAACAAATCTTATCAAAATCTATAAAATCTTTGTTTGGTTCAAATTTAGAAAACATATCTTCTTGAGTATTTTGATCACAGGAATCATGATTTAAAAATCTCATAATATCAGGATCATCTGAATTATCTGTAATCTTTTTAATAAGATTCTCTTTTTTCTGTGAGATTGTTTTATGATGAATACACCCATAATTTTCACCCACAAGTGCATATATAATGACATTTTTCTTTCCATCATTTATAAAGATTATCCTGTTCTTCTCAGAAATCGCTCCAGCTATTCCTAAATCTATTTCTGGACTCAAAATAAAACAACTCCCATGACCTGCAAGCTTTACATTTTCAGGATGGTAATTAATGCACGTTTTACATATCAGCGAATGTTTATCATCTATTAAACCATAAATAAAATTCACAATATTTTTTAGCATAGAATTATCCAAATATTATAAGTTTGACAAAAATTTTGTGGAAATATTATCTAAGAGATATTTACAGGAAATAAAAAGGGGATTAGAGAAGAATGGTGAGAAGTTCTTTTATCTTTGCCAGTAAAAAGTTTTTATCGACAGTAGCGTTAACCTCGATAGAGATCTTAGCATTAAATTCACCCACACCCTCTTTTGTCTCTGAAAGATTTTTTTCTATAGATGTAGAAAGAACCAATGTGTCACCGTTATCTTTCACAATGATATCTATGCATTTTTTTCCATAGCACACCTTTATAGAATCACCATCTTTTTTCACAGATAATTCAGAGTTTTTTGCGGCCGTTTTAATGTCTTGTAATAATGTTTTTAATGTATTTCCCACATTAGAAGCTGTTGCCATGAAATTTCTCCTTGAAAAAGTGTTATAAACCTTTCTAAAACCCCACCCGCTTGCGGTGGGGATTGATTAAAATAATTAAAGTAAATAATGTTTGACATATAATAACCTTTTAGATATAATGAATTTGTGGTTAGCCTTCCACATTAATAAAAATGGGTTCTTTAAATAATAAAGAACAAAAAGTAACCAGAATGCTTCGGCTAACTGGATAAAGGGTGTTGTGGTTCACCCTTTAAGAATAAGGGTGTTTTAAACACCAAACTTCTTAAGAAGCTTTAGGGCTTGCCCTAAAGTATGTCACGGAGTTTACCTACACAAGTTAAATCTTTGATGATAAAGTTTCCTATGTGGTGTTTGGTTAAAGCCAATAGAAAAATACTTATCCCTTGGCCTGAAACTGTGGGGATTGTAACTTCTTATTATGAAAATGGAGAAGTCTTAGAAATTCAGCAATGTCCCAGTGATAAAAACAAGGCAAATTGTTTGCTTGAATGGCTAGAAGTTGTAGGATATTGGAGGGGATTAACTTCAGAAAAAATGCAAAAATTATTTGAGAAACAATCTGAAATTTCTACTTTGCCCTTGGAAAAATGAGCTTCCTCAAGCTGGCATAATCGGAGTCATCTAAAGAATTCACAAAGTTTTTGACAGAGTTATAGGGAACTCGTTTATCGTTAGAAAAATAAGATACAAGCGCGTCTTTTATAGCTTTTTGCCAATCGTTACGACCTTCTTGTACATCTTTTAATTTCCAACTTGATAATTTTTTCTTTAAAATAGCTCCAAAAGGTTTTTTAAATATATCATCTTTTTTGATACCACCCATATCTTGTCTTAGTCTGTTAATATCTGGTTGATCTAATAAATACCAATCAAGATCATTAAAAACCTCTTTAGAATAACCATAAAAGTCTGTTCTAACCTGCAAGAAATTTTCGTCTTTTTTATTTTGTAGCATACCCGATGGTGAAGATGGATCACCAGGTATTTTATGATTAGGAACACTCTTAAAAGATTCTTCTGCTTGTTCTAAGGTCACTCCTCGATGATCTTTAATATAATCTGAGATACGCTTCTTTAACCTCTGATATTCATCTGGACTTAATTTACTATCTCCCCTAAACTTCTCCTGAATGACCAACTTATCTTCTTCATACCAACCAGTATTATATTTAATAAAACTTTTACATTGTGTGGAGGGAACCATCGCGAATTCTTTCCCATCAGTAATAAAACTATAAGGTAGAGTCCCGGAGCTATTTATACTATGTTTATTAATATAATCCATAAAAGCTTCATATTTTTTTGAAGCTTCTTTTAAATCAATCGTTTTTAATTTGATTAGCCAGGTTGTAAAATACTCTAAATCTTCTTTTTTTAGACGTTCATCTTGTTCTTTAGACCGTTCTATTTCTTCCTTATTAACTATCTTGCTCTTTATATATTCTAATCTAGCCTTTTCGATCTCTCTGGGATATCCCAAAGGTATGTGAAGATGATCTCCTCCATATGGAAGAATTGTATCTTTTTCAATATCTAAAACCCAATATACATGTACAATAGCTCGATGACAGGTGGTACATTCTTGAGCATTATCTTTGTCAGATATTTTACATGATACAAGACCATCCTCGTATTTATCATAGCGTTCTCCCCACGTCCATATCCATTCATAACCAACTGCTTTATTACCATTGGGGCCTTCAAATGCTCTGTTTTTACTCAAAGCATGTGTTATCCAACCAGGGGCTTTTGCTGTTATTAACAATTCGGGTCTTATATTTTTTAGATGTTTTTTTATTAGATCAAAATTCATTAGTTATTCCTTTTTATTTTATCATTTTAGCCATTCCTGTAAATACTTTTTAATAATTAACATCTATATCACAAATTTAAGGATTTTTAAAATGATAGAAAAATCAGAAGAAGTTAAAAAAAGAGTAGAGATAGAAAATGTTGGACGTATTGGGCATTTCTATCTATATGCCAAGGGTCATTATAAAAAAACTGATTTAATTCCAGATATTAAAAAGATATATGCTTATGTTTATGATATTCCAGAAGATATGGTGAATATCCATAATGTAATTGAGGTTCTCACAAGACGCGTTTGGATAGAATTACATCGGGTAGGAAATTCAGAACATGAATTTATAGAGTGGTCAACAGGATGTTTAGAAAAAAATTGGGGTAGGTTCGGTTATTATGAACAAGATAAAGACCCTATAAAAGCATATGTGCATCGTTGCATGTCATATCTTTCTGTCAGTAAGGTTAGAGATGTTATGACACTCCCAGAACCATCGGATGAGGTATTACTTCATAATTAAATCTCTTCACTTTTTATTATTTATAAGGAATTTTAAATGACTAAAATACACAATTTTATAAAACCAGAAGTTAAAGATGCATATGGAATAAGCACATACTTATTTAATAATGTGTCTATTCTTGGATCATCTTATCCCTATATTCCAAAATATGATAAAGATAAAAATCCTGGTTTAGAATTATTCGAAAAACAACTTAAAATAACTGTTAGATTTCCAAATGGAAATATTATAACTTTGCCTTTTAAACAAAAAAGGTATCATTATACTGTTCAAGAAATGGGTGTAAAAAATAATGTTTGGTATGATGAATATTATGTGGAAGTTTTGTATAATGAAGCATTAGCTAAAATTTCTCTAGATAAGGTGGAAGTTGATTTTAATGATATCTTAAAAATAAATGAAATACAGCAGAGATTGATTGATAAATATAAAAAGTTTAATGAAGAGAGGAATAAAAGATAATGCCATTTTTTACACAGTTACATGATACACCGTATCCTACAAATAAAAAAGAATCATTGATTGAAGTATTAAAAATACGAGTATTTTGTGAGGAAAATGATCTAGAAGATATAACTATGGGTGGTCCTCAAACGTTGGGCTATACCTTTATCGTTGATGCTAATTCTCTTTTTAAATGGAGAGAATTGATAGAAAACGAACTGTTTTATAATGGTCAACCTTGTATTACAATCCTCGAAGAAAAAGCTTTGTCTAAAGTTAGAACTCTGTGGAATAAAAATATGATTATTAATGAGATAGAAAAAGGGTATGATTCAGAAAGAACCTTTACAAAACGCGATAGATCAATATCTAGAAAGGATATAGAATTAAACGATAAAATAAGGTCTATTGTGCTTAATAATCAGCATCTTGACCCCCGTAATAAATTTTCAAAAGAAATTGAAGAATTTCTGATAAAAAAAGGTTTCAGGAGAGTAGAAGAGGACGAAAAACAGAGATCACCTAAAGAAGTTATAGAAAAGATAGAGGATCAACGGAAAATGAAAGAGTATGATGAGATGATCAATTGGTTAAACGTCCCAACAAGAAAAAATCCAGCAACAAAAGAGGATGGAACATCTTACACTCTCTTAGAACGAGTTTGTAATCTCTTGGATGAGGTAGCAATCTCTTCAATGGTTTGATAGAAAGAAGATAAAAATGGAAAATAGCATAAAAAAATTAGATAAAATAACAGGATTTATCGTCATAGATACCCCCAAAAGTAAGGGGGTTGGAAAAATAGGGGCATGGGCAGTAAATATATCAAGTCGTCCCGATATTGAACCACATAGCTGTGACTGTTCTTCTGTGTTTTTATACAGCATGAGAATTAAAGAAGAAGAATTTCTTGAAGAAAATCTTTTTCAAGGTTTTAAAATCGTTTTTTGTGATGTTAATAAAAAGTTTTCGGTGAAAGAGGTCATCTTCTTAGAAAATAAGGTCATGGCAACAAATTTACTTGGTGGTCTGGTAAGATTTGATATAAAAGTTTAACTGCTAAAACATATAGCAAATGAAGTTTCGTAATCGCCATAAGAATGGGTGAATATGTGCGGTCAATAGAGGAAATTTTTCCTTAGCAAACTTTGGCAGGCCACTAAGCAAATTTATATGAAGGGTGTTATTTTGATGAGCGGACCATAACAAGTTTCAGTATGAGAAAAAACGAGGATGAATATATAATTTCTATCCCTGAAATAAAAATGATCTTTGATAAAAAGACACTTAAGAATAGAAAAAAGATAACATCAAAAAAATCTGATTCTATCAAAAACGATTATCCTAGAAAAATAGTATATTATGCGTTAGATTGTCTTATAAAAGAATTTACTCTACCCAGAGGATCTGAAGTTCTACAGGCTATTTTGGTTGATAATGAGATTCAGGTTGGAATTAGCATTTTTTCTAACGAAAAAAGAAGAGAGAAAATAAAATTTATGTTGAAAAATGGTGGATCTATAGTAGATGAACCCTTAACATTTTTAAACGCTGTCTATAACCGCAACAATGACCACATTATATGGAACATTTTTTATAAATATATTGAATAAGCTTCATTCACCTTATCCCTCAATTTTTCTGGTATCAACTTTTTTGAAATTTTAGAAATATCCTGGATAATTATTTGATTCACCCGTATGTTTGTAGGAAGATATTGAACATCATAAGGGTTTTCTAACAAAAGTTTATCGACTTTCGCGTGATATATTGCCCCGCCGCGTTGAAACCATTTTTTATTAAAATCATTAAAATTGTTAGCATTGACAGTAAGCATATTTATAAATATTTTAGTATACTGGCTCAAGCGCAAGATATCTAAACTATCGGATACAATGGCATTTTTGATATGAATTTCTCTAACTTCAATATTTTCAGGATTATTTCCCTTTATATCCTTTAAGGTGTTTATATGCAACACTTCTTGATCATTCACAATAGAATTAGTTATTTGATCAAATTCAGCAACTTTTTTATTAAAATATTGAATAATTTTAGGGAGCAACTTATTACAAACAAGGTTAGAAAATCCCGTTTGTTTCAGGACTTTTATCAGATAATCCTCACTTTCATTTTTTACAATATATTCGATATTTTCTTTTATTTCATCTAAAGATGCTTCCTGTCCGATGCTCTTATAAAATTTATACATTATTTCAAAAGCATCTTCTATTGAAATATTGGGATCTGCCAGATTATGACCGATATCATGTAATTTTATAATACCATTATCATCATCTATCAATTCTGAGAATGTTTCTATAAACTGTTTCCTGTCATACCATTTATTATCTTTCCATATTTTTATAATCTGATCGGGTCTAACTAACCCAATCAACAATGCTTCTGTTGTTAGACCATTAAGAAGTGTAAAGGCTAAAAATGGGTTGAAACAATTGGGATATAATTCTTTATAATAATCCATATCTTTTTTTAGAACAGTCTTCTCGGTATTCCCATAAGTATCTGTCCCATGTAAAAATTTTGCTTTTACTTTAATTTGAATAACACAGGCTTTATACCTTGTAGAGGCATACGCATATTTTTTAGCAACATCAAAATCTGTGGATACAAATAAACCTTTATGTGGTGCTGAATAATGACCTTGAGTAATACCAAGAGTATCAAAGCCATTTATTAACGAGAGTAAAAAAGATGTGGACGTTCCATGATAAACTATTAATTCATCCGTTGGCTTTAAATTTTTAATCTTCTCAATTTGTGTTATGGCACCAATACGATTATTGGCCTTAACCTCTTTAGATTTTTTTATCTCTTTGACAAGATACTCCAAGTAAGGACTCGTCCCAATACATCTTCTCATGTCTATCAAAAAATTATGATAAGGATTTTTCCCCCAATCATCGACATCTTCAAAATATGTGCTGTAACGTACCCAAATCTCATCCACAATGAATTTACTTTTATCCTTAGCCTTTGCATATTGTATGGCAAATAATTTTAATGGTGAAGAGATTAGGGGCATAATATACCTATTCACAAACTTCACTTGATCCTTGTATGATTTATGCACCTTTATTTCAGAAAGTTTGCTTAACTCTTCTGTTATGAGCTGTGTTATACCCTCATTAATAAAATTGCTAATACCATCAGGCATAAAACCGGCGGTATGTAATAATTCATGAAGCATAGCGTCCTCAAAACCTTCTCGGACCAAAATATCTTTTTGTGGTGTTACAATAGCGGCCGTTCCACCCAAAAGCTTATCCTCAGAACTTTCGCCAACTTCTTCTAACCATTTATCTTCAGAAAGTATCTGAAGACGCCTATAAACCGGAGCTTGCTTAATATATTGATAAACAATATTCACCAATTTATTAGCATCGGTATCTTGTAAAGACCTGTCTTGAACTGCTTCAACTAAGTAATTATAACCCATATTTTGGAGTTGTTCTAAAACTATTTCAAATTTTGAGGGCATGTTAATACCTGATAATCTTAAGGTTATAAAATTTTTTAAAACCCCGACCGCTCGCGGCGGGGATAACATAAAATAATTAAAATAAATAATGTTTGACATACAATATCTTTCCAGCTATAATATATTTGTGGTTAGCCTTCCACATTAATAAAAATGGGTTCTTTAAATATTAAAGAACAAAAGTAACCAGAATGCTTCAGCTAACTGGATAAAGGGTGTTGTGGCTCACCCTTTAAGAATAAGGGTGTTTTAAACACCAAACTTCTTAAGAAGCTTTAGGGCAAGCCCTAAAGTATGTCACTCTCTCAAATCTATCTTTTAGAAGTGTATCCATCCGCTTTTTCAGTAAATAAGAAGCAAATGTTTCTGAAAAGTCTTCAACAGCATTCCCCTTGCCATATTCTATGACACTCTTGACCTGATGCATTACAAGAAATCTTTTTAAATCTTTTTCTACCCCAATTGTTTTTAGATCTTTTCTCACAAAATAATTTTTAAGCTCTTCCATTTTATCTTTGTCATTTGTATCTACTTTTTCACCATATTCATCTCTAAAAAAATCATGATAATTTTTATTTTCAAAATCCAAGACTTTTCTATATCAATATGAATACTTTTCACGGCTCACAATGCCAAATTTTTTCTTAATAAGTTCTGGATAGAAACCTATTGCACCCCAATTATTTTTAGTGCTCATCAATTTCCACCAATCAAGACGCTCTTTCACAGTTATAAATTTAGAGAGTTCAAATTCCTCATCATATTTTTTCCAAGCTTCATCATCTACATCAATATGTTCTCTGCTAAAGCTATTCCCCCAACTATTTCTTTGTGACTCTGTTAAGAACTTATAATAGTACCTATGACCGAATTCATGTATGAGGAGAAAGATAACACCTTCAAGATTTTTATTTATTGCCGATAATTGACTTGAATAAAATAATAAATTATCATCTGTGGGTATATATTCAGCACCGCAGGTATTATCGTTGATCTTCAACACTTTATCTATAATATAAAATTTTCCATATAATAATTTTTTGAACTTATTTTGAATTAATATCTTTCTGGTCTCGTCTAACATATCTAAAAAATCATTAATTTGATCCTCGGGGTAATCAGAATCTTGTACTATCGTAAACTCTCTATAATTATAATGTCTGTAATTATCCATTAAAACCTCTTATAAAAGATATTTAGCATGAATCTTGTTTCTTATCTAATAAGCGAGTTATTTCTTAAGTGTTAATTAGACACTAAAACAGAAATGTCTCTTAAAATGGCCTCCATGCTATCTAAAAAAATTATTAAATTAGCACTTCTTTCTAAATTTTTTTATGATAGGATAATCTTACATCGAAAATAAATCAGAGAAAAATAAACACACCATGATAAAGGATTAAAATAATGAGTTCAAGAAAATGCGAAATGTGTGACAGGATGCTCAAAGAAAAATCAAGCAACAAATTGGTTCCACATCTGTGTAAACAACATAGACAGTTAGCTCTAGAAATAACTGCTAGAGGAAAATCATATCGTCAATATATCAAATGGGAAGAAGCTCTTGAAAAAAGTTTAAGAAGATCAAGTAAAGAAAATATAGAACACGCTCTATTCATGGAAGAGGCTATGAAAAAGGCTGGGGTTAAGTTGGAGACAAGATCAATCAGAGAAATGTTCTGCGCTTAATTCTCAATAAAAAATTAAATAGGAAAAAATATCATGTCTAAAACACAAGAACCTCACGAATATTTAGAGATTGATGTCAAAGAAGCTACAAATCCTATAATACAAAAAATACTTGAGAAAGCACTTGGTATAAAAGAACCTGAATCTAAAGGAGCAGACTATTTTTTTCATGAAGGTATCTGCTTTCATGGGAATAGAAGAACAACACATCGAGCAAAACAAACTTATTTCAGCAACATACAATTGTCTGTCGTAACAAAGGGCTGGAAAGAAAGCCAGAAATTCGTCTTTGTTAAAGATGGTAAAATAAATATAACGTTATTGCTGACATACTCCCAAAGCTAAAGCATTTGGGGTTCTAAAGTTGCTGCTCTTCCAACAGTATCTCTTCTTGCGGGGTATCAGAGCTCCCTTTCATACAATCCCTGTCTTGTATGAATCGATGGCCTTCGATCATACTTCTTAGAAGTATAACACCCCCTACTTTAGATACAGAAGAATTCGGGAGTTCGGACAAACCATCTAACTTCTTGAATATTTTATGTATTTACATAAAATTTCTTAAGAAGTGTTGCTTTTTATTAAGTATTATAAAATATCATAAATAAAAAGATTTGGATATTACTTGTAATATCCATAAATATGATAACAAATTATCGTAGATAAGTCAACACAAATTAATATACATTATTCTATAAAAATCCATCCCTACCCTAAAGGGTTAGGGCTTTCTTTTTTAAATCCTTGTAAAAAAATTCTCAGAGTTAAAAGCCATTCATGACAAAGAAAAAGCTGAATATGCTCTTTTATGTAGACAACAAGAAGCTTCAGATTCTTTGGCTAAAAGGGTTAACGAAGAAACTTCCTTAGATAAATTATTTTTTGGTGAAATACGTGTTAGCCAAAAAGAAGACAATTTATTCTCAGCCTATTTGAAATTAACCATTGATATCAAGCCCGGATCAAAAGAAGATATCCTCAATAGAATAAAAGAGCTATTAAAAGATATTTCAGAAAATAAAAACGTCAAAAATTCCTGATTCTTATACCCAGAATCACACAAAAATAAGCTTTCCTGTAAAATAAAATACAAATTAAGGACAAAATAAATGCACGAAGAAAAATGTAATCATTGTCATACAATCACGGAAAAATATGTGGAAAAATGTGCTTATTGTGGAATAAACGATGCTACAAAATACACTGTGTTTTGCTATAACTGTCTAGAAAAAGACAGACCAGACAGATTCACAAAGGAACAATGGATTCAAATTTTGAAAAATCTAAGGGGAGAGATATTAAAAAAAGCACTTTTTTATGAGGATTCTACAACAATCGGGGATAATATACAATTTTGTAATTGGGGATGTTGTACCGATTCAGCTGAAGTATATAATCTTCCTGAATACCATCAATGGCCACAAAGTTTTAAGAATCACAAAAGGGTTGCACCCCTGAAAAAATTTGGTAAATGCCCTCTGGAATTAGAACCAACCGAATCAGAGAAAAAGGAATCCTATCATGGTTGTTTTTATCGGTGTAGAGTTTTTTCAGGTAAAAAACATGGTTATAAAAAACTTCCCACACGAGAAGAGACGATAAATCTCTTAGACAAAAAATTAAAAGAATTGGAGGCATAAGATGAGAAAAGAGAGTATTAAAAGATTGGTAACAAAGATTCTTAATGGAGTTCCCACAAGAAGCCTAGAACAATTCAATCAATATGTTGTTAATGAATTAGAACCAGCAGTTTCTAAAGATGGAAGATGTTTACCGGGGAGCACAAAAGACCTTCTTCAAGAAACTTGCTTGATTTTTCTTAATAGGAGAAAAACATATCCCACACATATCATTGAACTCTGGAATGTTGAAAATACACTCTATGAAGGAATAGGAGAAATAGACAAGATATCTGTGAACGGAAAAATAAGTTTTAAAGAATTTGGTCATATGAGAGAAATCAGAGACCGAAACTTAAAACAAGGCTTCAACCCACATACTTTAGAGAAGTTCACACAATCTGGGTTTATCCTTGATAAAAGACAAGAATTTGAAGAATTTCAGATTCATACTGCAAAGTTAATATATCACACATATATTCCGCTAACTTTTGGTGAAATAGGTGAATTTGAAAAATATAGGAGAGCAAAAGAACTGTTCCTAAAAAAATGTCATAAAAAAGGGATTGATTTCATGGAAGAAGGTGGATACATTCGTTCCAATGAACGATATTTTGAAGCAAATCTCCGAAATGCTTTATACTTTGCTTACAACAAAAAAAAACCCAATTCCCGTATTCAAACAATAACCGGGAGAGTATCTTCAAATAGGCCAAATTCTATGGAAATACCTCGGGACATCAAAGGTGTTGAACCATCTGATAAAATGCATATTATAACCTTACGTGTTGCTGGATCACCTTGTTCTGAGATAGATATGCAAGTAACTGATAAACAATTTAATATAATAACCGAGGGTGAAAAGGCATAAAATCATGACCTACAAATATAATCGAGGTGAATCTTTTTTAGATAATTGTATTATTATATTCATCACTTTCTTTATAATACTTATCAGTCAATTTATCTCAATCAAATATTTTCCCGAGTATTATTTATCTAAAACTTCTACACCGATAAATAAAGCCAAGGGATACATTAAGGAAAACTATTCCTTAAAAAAAGTAAAGGTTACTTGTGATAATCCTGTGGACGATAAATACGTAAGATGTTCAGTAAGTGGAATAACTGAATGTGGGGACAAAAAAACTATACAGCTTAAATGTGCATTAAATGACATTTATTGTATACCTCTCGAATGATCTAATGAATTAGATTTAAAAAATTTTATAACAATTCGATTGAAGGGAATTATAGACCATGTTTGGAAATAGAAAAGGTGAATCAAATTCGGATGATTTATGGATTTTTATAGTGATAATCTGTATTTTTGTAACTTGCTTTTTTGATGATAATCCAAAACCGAAAACATTGAAGATAATAACACCTTTAGAAAAGGTTCAAAATTTTATTATTGATAATCTCACTCTTAAAAACACAGAAATATCTTGTAAAGCCTATGTAATCGATGGATATTTCCCATGCTCTATAAAGGGAATAGATACAAACGATGAAACAAAAATCATAGATATCAAATGTCCTGTAAAAGGTGAGAAATGTATCCCCATAAAATCTGAGGATGTCAAACTTAAAATGATGGAGAATTTAAAAGATGAAAAATTGGGACCTTATAAAGAAAATGATTTTCTTTGGCTTAATAACCTACTTTATTCTACCAGGATGTGAACATAAAGCTGAAAAAAATAAAAATCTAACAGAAACAGCTAGAAATTTTGTTACCGATAAATATCAAATAAAAGATGTTAGCCTAGCTTGTACCAAGGTACAAAATAATTATATTCAATGTATAGCATCTGGTTTTAATATAAATGGAGAGAAAGCCATTAAATATATAAAATGTAAGGAAAAAGGTGGTTGTTTTTTGATAAAATCAAATATGCTAAAAAATAAGTGATAATTAAGGTGATCTTTATGGAAAAAATTAATAGAGCAGACTTTTTGAATATAGATTTTTCTCTAAAACCTTATGAGATGGCAAAGTCTATTATAGAGGCAGCTTTTGAGACAGATACAAAAGATGGAGGCTTGATCTTGAGCAATAGCAAATTTGTTGCCTCTATACAGATATCTGAAGGTATTAGAATGATAATCCGTCCTGGAATTGATAGAAAAAATGCTGTTGTATCCAAAGTGGTCTATGACAAGGTCATTTTATATGCTACACCTTTTGACACAGGTCGAGATATCAGAAGATCCCTCTCGATAAAAGAAGGTCAATTAGATATAACTCTACTGAAAAAAAAGTATGAAGAGTTGACTTTTATCTTAGATGCATCCCTGAAAAGGTTAAAAAAACAAAAAGAAAAATTTGAGGAAGGCAAAGATTTAAAAGAAACCATTGTAAGTCAATTTCAGACCATAAAAAATGTGGGAAGGATAGAAATAAATTATTTTTCAAATAATGAATCCGGAGTTGCTTGCGAATTTTCTCCAAGATTCATGATAGCAGGAACATCTGTAAAAGCCGTAGAAAAATCGGTGAAAAAATTGGTCAAAATCATCAAAATGTATGAAAGAAAAATATTTGAAGTTTGAATAAAGGGTCAATGATGATTCAGCATAGATGTCATAACATAAAGTTATTTAAGAATACGGTGAATAAGTTAAGAGAAGCTGGTTACACCATTACCTTAAAAAGAAAAAAAGAAGGAAAACACACAAAATATTTATTTGCACACATCGGTGTAAATAACATCGTTGGTGGTATGTGTACAAAGAATGCAGAGTCTTATGTTCACATAAATGGGAAAATAGCGGTTGACCATAAAGATTGTTCTGACAAATGGTCTAAATGTCCAATATGTCTACCTCTCCCCAGAAATGAGGCAGAAATTAAGTATCTACTTGAAAAAATAAGATTTGTTGGTACAGATGAAGGGTTTAAACTTTCTAATGATTATTCTTTAGATATAAATAAATATGAATAAGGAGAATTCTTATGCAGAGAATCATTGATGGATTTAATATAACCGTTATTATAGACTTCGTGGGAATGGTATGTTTTATACTATTATTATGTTTTGGGAATAACGATAATCTCAACTACTGTACCAGCAAAAATCATGACAAAATCTTTAATTTACCCAATAAAAATATGGGAGCATACATCAAGAAAAACTATAATGAGATCAAAAATGGTGACATTTAATGTTATTATAAAGCAGACCTCAGAAAGTATGAATGTATTTTTAGAGGAATGAACGATAATAAAAAGCCCATTGTTATAAAATTCCTCAAAACCCCGACCGCTTGCGGCGGGGATACATACAAAAATAATTAAAATAATGTTTGACTTTCAGTGAATATCTTAATATACTTAATATTTAATATTAAGTAATTTTTAGGAAATAGTATTTTGTATAAAACGCAATCGAACCAGATTAAGAATATGAATAAAGACACCTATAATCTTTTAAGAAGGTTGTGTTGGCATTCAGCGCGTTTGTACAATTACGGTCTATATACTGTAAGACAGAATTATTTTGAGACGAAGACATATTTAC
>Ga0208375_1001070_pt1 | contig 33193 bp, 32 predicted proteins | sample RifOxyD1_FD_184038 | JGI IMG/M metagenome (GOLD analysis project Ga0208375, IMG submission 184038) | Soil microbial communities from Rifle, Colorado - Rifle Oxygen_injection D1 (SPAdes) | ecosystem: Environmental > Terrestrial > Deep subsurface > Rock core/Sediment | place: Rifle, Colorado...
ACTGTCTCGCGACGTTCTTAACCCAGCTAACGATCCCTTTTAATGCGTGAACTCCGACACCCTTGCACGCTTCTGCACGCGCAGGATAGGGAGAGCCGACAGCGAAATACCAAACCGCCCCGTCAATACGGACTATCGGGGGCGACCAGCTTATTATCCTTGGGGTAACTTTTCTATCAGACACGGCACCTATTAAAAGTGCACGTGGGTTCTCTAGGCCCTACTTTCGTACCTGCATTCTTTGCTTTTCGGAATACAGTCAGACAGACTTTTGCCCTCGCACTCAACCCTAGATTTCCAAGCTAGGTGAGTCTGTCTTTGGGTCCTACCGATATCTTTTCGGCAGGGCACCGCCCCAGTCAAACTGCCCGCCTGCTGCTGTCCTCATAAAGAGTAAAGCAACTTTGAAAAAAATGAGTAGTATTACAAGTTTGCTCCATTGCCACCGAAATGACAACTTCGACGCTCCTACTTATGCTATGCGTTTCTCTCAAAATCACAACAACAAGTTGCAGTAAAGTTCCACAAGGTCTTAGCTTCCCACTAGGCGTCTCCGGTCTGTGCACCGGACAAATATTTTCAGAGGACTCTAACCAGGGACAGTGACAACCTCGTTAAACCATTCATGCAAGTCGCCATTCAGACGACAAGGTATTACGCTCATTATGTTATTCTGAATTCTTTGAGCAGAATTCAATTCTTTATATCGCTATAAAGCTCGGACTATATCTTAATAAAAGACACCAAGTTTTCTTTTATGAATCTTCCTTTTAAATGTCAATTATTTTTGGCGTAAAGTCTCTGAGGATTCTAGAATTATTTATTCAACTTTTTTTATTCCAAGTTTATCAATTAAGCTTTTTGGAAGTTTTTGATTACATTCTTCTACAAGTAAATTTAATTCATTTTTTGTTTCGTCAAATTTCTTATAATCAGAATCATTACAATATCCAAACTTTGTTTTTCTCTCAATACCCTTGTATTGATTATTTAAAAAATCTGCATATTTAATAAAGGAACTTAATCCCTCATCAAACATTTTTTCAACTTCTTGTTTTGTGTAATTATCTTTTTCTTCCATGACAGATTAATAAATTTAAACTTTTTAAATCTTTCTAATTGTTACTTCTTTTAGATAACAACATAATTCTAGCCTTTCCTGCTGATTGTCTGCAATTTGAAATTTTCACTGTCGATTTCTCGACGAGTATTCAAATATACTCAGATGTTCCAGCATATAGCCAAATTTTCTTCTTAGTTTATTCTGTAACTCAACTGTTTCTAAACCTATGACTCTTGAAGCGTTTTGTTTTTCAACAAACCGTAAAGCAACGTATGCTACCTTAAGAGGGTCATAGTTACCCCCGCCGTTTGATGGACCTTAGCTCCCTTGAAAAGGAGTTTTAGACACCACCACTGGGCAGGTCTCACCAAGTATACACGTCCTTTCGGATTAGCACTTGGCTACGTTTTTGTTAAACAGTCGGGCCATCCTTGTTACTTAGATCTACTAATGCACTTACATTTCTGAAAAGTACAAAAATAGACATCCCTTAAGCCGAAGCTACAGGACTAATTTGCCGAATTCCCTTGATTAGTTTTATCCTACACGTCTTAGCCTTCTCAGCTAGAGCACCAGTGTCGGTTGTGGGTACAGTTAATTAATTCAAGAACATTGTCTTTTCACTGGCTCCTGGAGTCAGCGACGGAATCCAAAAATTCATTATGGTCTCAGGATTACCCTCGTACAATTTCTTTTTGAAATGCTCTTTCGAGCACTCGCTTATCCGGAAGCTAACAATATTATATAAGAATTAATTAGTACAGGAATATTAACCTGTCATCCATCGTCGTACTCAGTTAAGATACAACTTAGGTCCTGACTAACCCTTGGCTAACGTATATTGCCAAGGAAACCTTACTCTTTCGACGTTTTCTATTCTCAAGAAAATCACATCCTACTATTACCAGGATTCTCATTACTTCCCGCTCCAATCTTCCTCTCGGAAAATCTTCTGCGCAGAAAGTACGCCTACTTACCAGAACACTTTATCTAAAGTGCCTCCGAAGTATCGGTATCATGCTTAGCCCCGTCCATTTTCAGGGCTCTGAACCTCAATGGGTGAGCTGTTACGCTTTCTTTAAATGATAGCTGCTTCTGAGCTTACATCCCCGGTGTCTCAGGTTCAAAACACCTTTTGATACACTTAGCATGAATTTTGGGACCTTAACTTCGGTCTCCCTTGTTCGGGTCTCGTGACAGTATCTTACATACTGACACTGTTTCTTGTTTTACGCAATTAACAGATTCTGAGTTGGAAAAATCTTCGTAAGCATTAGCTCCTGCAAGATTTATCCGTACTATACGCCGTTAACGAACTTTAACAAGACTATACGGAGGCATATTTCAGTAGGAACCAGCCATTGCCAGATTAGATAGGCTTTTCACCCCTATGCACAAATCTTTCGAGTACATGTATATAACACCGGTTCGGTCCTCCATCCGGCTTTCGCCAGACTTCAACCTGCTCATGCATAGATCATCTGGCTTCAGGTCTTATCTCAGTGACTTAATCGCATTTTCGTACTTGCTTTCGCTTCGGTTACATAACAAAGTTATTTAGCCTTGCCACAAAAATAAACTCCCTGGCCCGTTTTTCAAAACGTACGTTACAACCCTTTCCACCGAAGTGGGTAAGAGCAGTAACCAACTGTAACTGTTAGATTTCAAGTCTTTTAACCCTCTGTTAAGAGTACTTTTCAGCTTTCCCTCGCGGTACTAGTGCGCTATCGGACTTTGGTTATATTTAGGGTTAGCACTTAATCGTGCCATATTCAGACCCCTAATTCAAGGAGCCCTACTCGTTAGAGAACTTCATATTATCTTCTTCTACGGGACTGTCACCCTCTAAGGTCTTGCATTCCAGCAATGTTTGAATCGACAACTTAGAAATTTATCTCAACCACATCTCTATCCATCTTTCAACGGAAGATTCAGTTTGCCCTCTACCCTTTTCGCTCTCTGCTAATAAGGGTATCACTATTGTTTTCTTTTCCTACCGGTACTAAGATGTTTCAATTCCCGGTGTTTTCTTTCCTCTCGGAATAATTCGGAGATCTTGGGATCAAAACCTGCATGCGGTTCCCCCAAGCTTTTCGCAGCTTGCCACGTCCTTCATCGAAACCAAAACCAAGCTATCCATCTAACAGCATAATTTTTAGTAGATATAATTTTCTTATGCCTAATGTGTTGCTTCTCCACTACTTATCTCATTGAACATAAAGTTTGGATCAAACTTTCGTTTGACTCCATGTTCTAGATACTGATCCAGTATTTATTTTACTGAACCACTTCCAACGTGAGTTGAATATGATTCTTCTTTTTTGTCAAATTCCATTAGTGCCTTTTGCACTTCTTCAGATAATTTTTTTTCTTTGACTAATATTCTTGTTTGGGAATTTTTGTTAAGTATTTCTTGTGAAATGGAAATATAATTTTCAATTCCCATTGTTGAATAGTCTTCTCCTTCATTTAGCAATTTCATGTTTGCTAATTCTTCATGGTAAGGATATCTTATCACTGCATTTTGAAATTGGGTTCCAGTTGGACCGTTGAACTTGATATGTCCAAGGACGCTTCCATTTGGAGATTTATCCAATACTTTTATTTCTAACACTCTGATTGTCATTTTTATTTTGTTTTTTAATTATTAACGAACTTGTTTTATGGACCTGCCGTGAATCGAACACGGATCCCATGCGTGCAAGGCAAGTGTCATACCATTAAACTACAGGCCCTTTTCATAACAAGATGAGTATGTAGAAGCGGTTTATGATTATTAAGTAAAAAAAGGAGGTGATCCATCTGCAGGTTCCCCTACAGATACCTTGTGACGACTTAACCTACCTTGTCATATCAAAATTCTCCCCCGAAGGGTTTCATCTCAACATAACTCGGTTGATTTGACGGGCAGTGTGTGCAAGAGACCGTGACATATTCACCGTTCGTTGATAACAAACGATTACTACGAATTCCAGTGTCACGAGGCTGAGTTACAAACCTCGATCTAGACTAAGATGGACTTTAAGAGATTAGCTTCTCCTTTCGGAGTTGCATCTCGTTGTATCCACCATTGACGCGCGCGTGTTGCCCAGGGGATTCGGGCTGTACTCACCTAACGTAGCCCGCACTTTCATCCTCGTTTCCAAGGCAATCTCTTTATTGTACACGTAGTAAATAAAGATGCGGGTCTTGCCTGTTACCTGATTTAACAGGTCACCTCACGGCACAGGCTGACGTCGGCCATGCAGCTCCTCTCAGCGTGTCAGGTAAGCCCTTCAGACTGACCTTCATTCTGCTGTCGCTCCTGGTGAGGTTCACGGTGTAGAATCTAATTGAACCGCACGCGTCACTCGTTGTAGTGTCTCCCCGCCAATTCCTTTAAGTTTCGGCCTTGCGACTATACTTCCCAGGTAGTACACTCTTCGCCTTCGCTTCAGCACCAATACCTCTCGAGGAGGTACTAATGTTTAGTGTACAGTGTTTACTGCCAGGACTACACGGGTATCTAATCCGTTTTGCGCCCCTGGCCTTCATCCCTTACTGTCAGAACTGTCCTCGTAAGATGCCTTCGCTGTTGTGAGTCCGCTCGAGATTAACACATTTAACCGCTACTTCGAACGTACTTCTTACGTCTTCCAGTCTCTAGCTTAATAGTACTCCCTGCGCGCCCTATACTTTAGATATAGGATTTCACAAGGAACTTAGAAAGCAAGCTACGGATGTTTTAGACCCAATAAAAATGGCTGCGACTTGGACCGCGGGTATTACCGCGGCGGCTGGCACCCGTCTTACCCAGTCCTTATTCGCCGAACGTTTTAGATTCGGCAAAAGCATTCCAAATTGGAACGCACTCTGACTCAAACTATCACGCTTGCGCGTATTGTAGATTATTCCTAACTGCTGCACCCCGTAGGGCTGGGAATAGTGTCTCAGATTCCCTCTCAGGGCCTCTCCGCTAAGAGCCCTTACAGATCAAAGGCTTGGTGGGCTTTTACCCCGCCAACAACCTAATCCGCCGCAGCCCCATCCTTAGGCTCAAGTTTCAGGGATAAATCTTTCCAGGGTATATCCCCTATTAAGTATTAACCTCAGTTTCCCGAGGATATCCTTAACCTAAGGGTAGGTTAGCTACGTGTTACTGAGCAGTTTGCTTTTCAACTTCTGTGAAGAAACTAAAAAAACTTGCATGTCTAAGTGCAAGTCAGAGAGCCGCAGCCGCCAGCAGGATCAACTGGAATTAACAATTTTATATTTTACCGACGACGATAAAACTAATTGCGCAGTTTGTTTTATAAGATAACAAACCACTTCACACAAACTCCTACTATTGGCTTAAAAGATCACAAACTTTGTGACTTCATTTCAAAAAATCATTTTAAAAGATAAATCTTGTATAATTTTTTCCGAAGAAAAAATTAAAAGAAAATTTTTAATTAATTATAAAATGAGCACTGCTTCTACATACATCATACCTTATATGTAAAACATTTTTGTTAAGGCACTCATCTTCGTTAATGTTAAACTCAGAAAATTTGTGTTTATAAATCTTTCGTGGTTAAAATTTTTAGAAATGGTTTTTCCAAAAGGTATTTAATTTTTAATTTTTTTAATCAAGAATGGTAAAAGAAAATATTTATGTAATTCAAAAGCATTCAGCGTCGCATTTACACTATGATTTAAGATTAGAATTCGAAGGGGTTTTAAAATCATGGGCAATTCCAAAAACTCCTCCAAAAATAAAAGGAATAAAACGTTTAGCTGTTCAAGTTCCAGATCATGAAAAAAGTTATGCAACCTTCGAAGGAGAAATTGAAGAAGGTTATGGAAAAGGTAAAGTTGAAATTTGGGATAAGGGGAATTATAGTTTAATCGAAAAAGATAATAAAAAAATTGTTTTAAAAATAAACGGAAAAAAATTGTCAGGGGAATATGTTTTGTTAAATTCAAAGCTTAGTGGAAAAAAAGAAAATTGGTTATTCTTTAAAAAATAGGTCTTCCTAATTTCTTTTCTAATTCTCCAACTTTTATGTTAGATTTTTCTATAAGAAAATTTAATCTTTTTGCTTCTCTTGCAATAGAATCATCTTTTGCAGCTTCGAGAATCAAAGATCTTGCCTTAATTAAAATTCCGGCTTTGTAATCCCATCCTGAAATTTCATCAACAGTAGGATTAAGGAAATATCTTGCCGATAAAAGTAATTCATTGTTCTTACCATAACCTGCAACCATATGCCCATTTACAGAAGCTGCCTTTCCAATCATTTTAGCATATGGAATTGTTGTTTGTTTTCCTGCATCTAAAACTCCCATTTTCCCTCCCTGCGCCATTGCTCCGGGTTGATGCCTATCCGCGGCAAAATAATATTTTGCGCTACTTCTAGTTCTTATTGCTTGATGTGCCATTTGATCAATTTCAGTTTTTCCATGCCACATTTTATGAGCGAATACAGAATCAATTCCTTTTCCGTCCAAACTTGGAAGTTTAAAATAATCATAATTAAAGCTTTGACCTGATGCACCCTGACCTCTCAATAAAAGTCCTTGCTCTTGATATTTTCCACTCCCGTCTAAAATAGAAGCAATTACACTTGCTTCATCTTCGGCATCCTTCATTCCCATCCAATGATTTCCGGTTCCAATCAAAAGTGGAACTCCATTTTCCATTAATTCCACATTAATAGGATATAAAATTTCTCTGAAAATATTTTTTTGATCTTCTGGTTTAAATGAAGGAACTCCATTTACAAATTCTTCTGTGAAATGTTTTATATATTCCAATACTTCTTTATCACTTGCACCTTGAGACTTCATTTTCAATTCTAATTTTTTCAAATTTTTCATAAATGAAATTGGGTCAGAGGTATGAGTTGTATCACTATTTGTGGCAGATTCCCTTTTAGAATCATAGCTTCGATATGCTAAAGCTCCATGCAAGGCTTCACTCATCAAGCTCATTTCAAATCCATTAACTCCATAGGTTTGAACTGCAGCCAATTGAGATGAGGTGATTATATCAGTATTTGAGGGTCTTCCAGGAGTTGAATAAGCTCCACAATGCAAATCATTTTGTAAAAAGATTCTTCCAATAACTGGTTTAATCTTTTCTAATAATTCAAATCTTTCTTTTTCTAGTCTTTCTAATTCTTCATTATCTGTTGATTCGAAGATCTTTTTTTCAAGAGAGTTGTATTTTTCTCCAATAGTTATCTTTTTACCATCCTCTTCAATTTCGGTTAAGGCAACATTTTTAAAATATCGATCATCAAAAAATATTTCTTCAGGACTTCCATCTGCATGTTCAATTAATAAGACGCTTCCAGCAATAGTTCCTCCTTTTGCAAGTCTTTTTCCATTCCAAGTTCCTTTATTTCCTTTAATCATCAACTCAGCAAGTTTGGATAAATCTTGTCTTGTTGGAACTTTAATGTAAGCAGTAATATGTGCATTTTTAGCATATTCTCCTTGGATTGTTGTAGGATCAATAGTGAATTTTCTTTGTGAAAGATATCCATCTGCTCCATGGCTAGAAATATATACATCAGTATGAGCAAAATCTCTTTTATCCAGCTCTCCTTTTGTTTTTGGTCTTTGCTTTCCAGATGCAACTGCATTTGAAATTTCTCCCTCGTGGAAAGATTGAACTTGAGAAAAACTAGTGGCCAAAGGTTCATTAGAACTTTGAGAGTTTACTCTAGGTAAAGAAGTAAAAATTGTTCCAACTGGCCTGTTTTTAAAATCTTTTTTTCCTTCAATTGTGTGTTGAGGATCAGCAACTTCAACACTAATTATATCATCAGTATGCAAATAAATTTTCAAGTCTGGTCTATTAGAATACTTCTTTATTGATGGAATTAAAATATCTTCATATAATCCTTTGTAAACTTCTTTTTTAATTGTTTCAAGACCTTTTGCTTCAGTAGGAGTGATTGCAATTTTTTTTGTAAACCAAGCGTGTCCTTCCATATCTTCAACTCTCTGACTGCTTTCAAAAGATTTTGCTTCATCAAATTCGTGTTGAGTGTTTTGTATTTCTTTTTCAAGTTTATCTAATTTTTTGTTTATTCCTTCTCTATGGTTACTAACTTGTTTCATACTTGTCTCTAAATTATAAAATCTATTCCATTCGTCCTCAAAAAAAGAATCAAATGCTTCAAATTCTCTTCCTAAAAGTTTCTTTGCTTTATCTTTAAGTTCCCTTCTTAATTTTTTATCTAATGAGTATTTTCTTTTTCCATCCTTAGTCTCAAAAAATTCACTAGTATAGGATTTGAATTCTTTTCCACTTTCTTTAAAATCCCCATTTTTTGAAGAGTTTTTTTTCTTCATAAGAAAATTATAGTACTTATTTGTCAATCCAGAGTTTATTTCCGATTTCACCATCTCTTCTTTTTGTTCATCCAACTCTTTTTTTAGGTAAGGAAGTTTTTCTTCAGCATCCCTCATTCTTTTATGAATATCTCTTAGAATTGCAATATTCTTATCTTCTATTTCACTTTGATTATAATCATCATTATAACTCCAATAAAGATGAAGCTCAGCAAAAGATTCCAAATTTTTTACTTGATCTGCAAGTTCAAATCCCACGCTTTCAGCGGCTTCTTCCATAGAATTAACGGTATTCACAACATATTTTTCTAAGTTCTTTATTGATTTTTTAGACAAAGTTGGTCTTCCCAATTCAGCATTTAATAAATTTAATCTTTGGACAATTGAAGCTAATTCTCTATCATCTATATCTTGGCTAGATTTATTTAATCCAGTCATAATTGCTCTCTTGTTTTTTGCTTTTCCAAAAAGAGTTACAATATCGGGCATTATTCCCCCTTGCATATGATAACTTACTAAAGAGCTATCAACATTCATTGCTTGTCTAACAATTTTTTCTCCCAAAAATGCAACATTATTCGTGAACAGAGTTCCAGTTCCCATTTCTCCACTTATCCAATGCATTTTAGTAACACTATAATCATTAAGATTCGGATTCCATCTAAGTTTATGTTGATTAACCAAGGCATTTGTCAGTGCTTCTTCATCAGAATAATATCCATTATTCTTTGGGAGAGATTCAGAAGGAATATTCCAAACTTTTGAGATTCTTTCAAAACTTTCTTTTACTTCTTTAGTAGTTTTTCCAGTCTTTTCAGCAATTTTTGAAATACTCGGAACATAATTATCTAATATTGAAGAAGTTATCAAAAGTTTACCATTATCATGGGGAGAAAGTTCAGAAGCAACCTTCAAAAGAATTCTATCCTCGGGAGTTATCAAAAGTCGTTCTTCCAAAATTTTTGGAATGATTCCACTCTCTTTTTCACTCATCTATGTTCAAAATTTTTTTTGTTTTTAAATTAATATGTTTTCTAAGATATATTTAACAAAAAAAGAAGATTTTCTGAGCTCGTCTATCCAAAAAATAAATTTTTTAATGGCAATTTAAAAAGATTCTCTATCGTCGGAAAAATTTATTCAGAACCATCATCTTCAATCCACCATTCCATGTCTGGAATGGCTGAAGTGTCTTTTCCTTTTGCTTTCAAATAGCCTCTTGCAAGAAGATAAAATATTAGTCCTAAACTTTTTCCACTTTTATTATTTCCAATAATTAATTGATCTGATCCCTTTGAAAAATTATTTGTTCCACAGATCATCAAAACTTTTTTATGAACATCAAGCGTATCTTTCAAGGCATTTTTATCAAGCCATTGATCAGAGATTATTGCTAATTCTGTTTCAAAAAAATCTTTTAGATTAGTGTTAGTCATTACTCCTGCCGGATATTTTTTTGTGAAAACTTTTATTCCGGTCAATTCACCAAATTTCATTGCAGCTCTCCATCCAGATTGCCTTCTGCAAACTAAAATTACATTTTCAGGTTCAAATTTTGAAAGATATTCAATTCCTTCTTTTAATTTTTCATCAATTAAGTCTGTGTTAAAAATTGCAAGACCGTCAGCTCTTCTTCTGTAAACATATTTTCTCATTTCGGGAGTCACAATTCTTGTTCCTAAATATATTCCAGTTTTAACATAATCTTCAAGATCAATAAGCATGTTTGATTTTTTCTTTACCTTAACTTCTTCTTTAAGAAGTTCACTATCAGTCTTTTCGACTTTCTCGTGAAGGATTTTTTCAGCCTTCTCTTTTAATGCTTTTAATTTTTCTTCTTTTGTTTTTTCAACTTTTTTAGGTTTTTCAGTTTCTAGGGATTCAGCTTCAGCAGCTTTTTCAAGATCTTTTCCTTCTAAAGTATCTTCATGGAGTTTTGATACAACTTCGTCTTTTTTAGTCTTAGCCATAGGAGTTTACAAGAAATTTAGTTTATAAAGTTTCTGTTAAGAATTAAATAGTAAATTCCATTCTTAGGAGATCTTGCCAACTTTTTAATTCGGATTGGTTCATAGGTCTTTGATAATAATTTTCGCATCTTTTACAATATGCAAAAATTCCATGGTTAGAAGAAGATAATACTTTTTCTTTGTGTCCTTTTTTTTCGCAGATTAAGAAAGCTTTTTTTTGGTTTAAAAAGTACAATTGGAAAATTAGATTTTTAATTAAATAATCTCTTTCGTTTTTATAGGGATTAAACTCCGTCTTTTTATTAACCCAGAATTCATAATCATTTTTTTGTTCCAAAGTTAATTCCACATTTTCAGATTTTTGTATCTTAGAAAGTTCCTCGGTAAGTTTGGAAATCTTTTTGTCAACCTCTTCTCTAATAGAGTTATCTAAACTTTTCATATGTTTTTTTGGAATTTGGGGTTTAATAAATTTCTCCAAATAATCTTTTTACATCTTCTTGGACAAATCTCAAAAGTTCTTCATGGTTTCGTGTTTCTATAAAATTTTCTAAAGAATAAGGTTCGCCAAAGTTTATTTTTACAATTGGTTTTTTTTCTGTGGGTAAAATATAATTTTTGCCAAAAGCATAAACATCCGTAAATAAATATGCAAGCTCAATTTTATTTTTAAAAAAAGAAGCAATATGCAAACAAGGGGATTCAATTGTATGAGGATCATACTTTATCGCAATATTACAAGCATAAGGAGCCTTTTTTTGTTTTTTTGCAAACTTTAAATATCTACTTAAAATTCCAGAATCTCCTCGTTCCATTACTTTTCCACTGTAATTTCTCCCAGATTCTACAAAGTTTACTAAACTTTGATCACGAGTAATTAGCTCTTCGAGAGCCGAATTCAATTTTGTTATCTCTTTTCGTTTTTCTTTATTAATCCCTTCCATTTTCATAATCTTTCTGTCAATAAAAACTGCACCTGTTTGTTCACAAATTATTTTATTAATTGGCCAAATATCCAAATTTGCCCCAGCGATTGTTGCGGGATGATTTAGTTTAATATCATTAAGAATTTTTGGAATTAATATGTAATCAAAATGACTCAGGTGATTTGGCAAATATAAAATCTGCTTATCTTTTAATTTTTTTAAATTTTGAAGACCAAATATTTGAACTTCTTTAACAAAATGCTTCAGGTGCTTTTGACTAAGAGATTTCATAAGAGAATTAATTCTTTCTTGATTAATATTCATCCCAAATTCAAGAATCTACTTTTTAAAAAAATGATTATTCTAGAAAATTTATTTTAATCTCTTTTCAATTTCAATTAATCTTTTGATTTTTATCTCTCTTTCTAGGCCAGTTATTCCACATTTGATGAAATCTGCTTCAAATCCAAAAGCAAGGTCAGCAAGAATGCTTTCATTTGTTTCTCCGCTTCTATGAGAAAAAATAGTTTTTATTCCTTTTTTCTTTGCAAGTTCAACAACATTTGCCAAATCGATTAGAGAACCATTTTGATTTGGTTTTATAATTAATGCATTAATTGATTTCATCTCGATTGCTTTTTCAAGTCTTTTGTAATTTGTAACCGTTAAGTCATCCCCCACAATTAAAGAATTAGGAAAAAACTTCAAAAGTTTAGAAAAGCTTTCAAAATCTTCTTCATCAAATGGATCTTCAATATAAAATAAATTGTAATTCTTTATTAAATTTTTGAGGTACATTAATTGTTCCTCTTTTGTTCTATCAAGGGGGGGATTTTTATAGTGATATTTTCTCCGACTATAAAAAGAAGAAGATGCAATGTCTACCCCAAAAGGAAGGTTCAATTGACCTATCAAGTCTAAAACTTCTTTTTCATTTAATGAAGTAACCCATGCGTTCTCATCGTTCTTTTTTTCATTAAATTTTGGGTCTTTTTTCTTAAGAAGGTACTTTAGTCTTTCTTTTGCTTCTAGGTTGTTCTTTTGATTTTTTTCTGGAGAGTTAAAATCGGAGATTACCAAAAATTCTTGAAAGTCCGGTTTTTTGGAGGTACTAGAATGGAGTCCTCCCCCTACTGAGTTTCCAACGAATCTTGGAAATTTTTTAGCATTTGTATTAACAATTTCCCATATTTCCTTTTTTTGTTCCTTGGAGATTGCTTTCAAAACAGCCGTTTCAAATGCAAAAAGAGTATTCGCTCCAATATGGCCTTTCACTACATCTTCAATTCTTCTAAGATCTTCAAATTTTTCCAAATATTCTTCTGAGAAATAATCAGATAAACTTTCCAAAGAGTCAATATCTTTTGATAAAGATTTCACATAAGATTTAGATTCGTATTTTCCTTTTGATTTTCCATTTGGAGCTGAAGCACTAAATTTTCCAACATCAGTATCAATAGTAACCTCAATAGTAGGCTCTTTTCTAGAATCTTTAATAGACTTTGCTTTAACCCCTTTTATTATCATAAAACTATAAACTAAATTTTGTTAATAAATGTTAGGATTTAAAAAAATTATTCTTCATCAGAACCACTATCTCCAGAATCTTCCATTTCATCTTCTGGTTGAGCAAGTTCCATAATTTCCCCTTCTTCAATAATTTCTTTTTCTAATTTTTCTTCACTTTCTTCTTTTTTCTTATCGCTAGAAAGAGGTGTCTTTAATCTTTTTAAAGGACCTTCTCTTTTTTTAGGCATAGGTTTGTTTATTGAAATTGGTAAAACATCAGATTCCAACTCAACTTCAGCAATTTTCAGAGCATCAAAATTTATTTTTTCAAGATCATCTTTAGAAATTTTAACAAGTAAAGGAGCATTCATTGCAATTTGAAGTGCCCTCGCACCCAAAATTCTTGCTCTTTCATATTTTGTAAAAATTTGTACCATCTTAATAATTAAATTTCCTGTTTTTTAAAGGTTCCTATTTAATCTTTTTTTCAATCTGTTTTAGAACATCTTCGGAAGCTTTTTCCGCAATTTCAAAAATCTTTTTCATTTCATCAATTTCAAGAGCTGCACTTTCGCTTTTCTGAAGTGAAGAGATTATTCCTTTGTTAAATGAAATTGTAACCCTACATTCACTTAGATCTTCTTCTTCTCTTGTCGGATCAATTAAAAGTGAAGGACCAATTTTGTGAACACTTATTGCTACAGGAACCTTTTCTGTTAATGGAATTCTCTCTTCTGTTAATTCGTCAAAGAGCACTTTCTTTTCTTTTCTATCATATTTTGGAAGTCTTGCCAACTTTAAAGCTGCAATAGATCCTATTGTCGCTGCATCCATTAAGTTTCCATCGTCGTTAATAGAATAAACATCAACAAATACTGTCCAAACTTTTTCTCCTTCAACAATGCAAAGTTTTTCAAGATCGATAAAGCCAGATTCTCTTAGTCCTCTATCAGTTACTCTTCCAAGTTCTATTGCTTCAAATTTTGGAGGTCCAATTTCAAATCTTGGAGAACTCAAAGGAAGCATTTCAGCGGTAACCATAAGGTTTCCTTTAGTAGGTGAATCTGGATAAGGTTCAGAAACTCCCATCTTAACTCCAACGATGACTTCAGTTTTTCCGATTCTTACTCTAACTGATCCTTCTGCTTTTTTTGAAACATTTTTTTCAATAGTAATATCTCTAAATTCAAAAGGAGTTCTTCCGTCAAATCTTTTTCCTTCTTCCAAATATCTTCGTATTCTTTCTCCTGTAACTTCAAATGTTGTTCTTACTTTATCCATTTTAATTTTTATCCTCAACTTTTTTTACCATTTTTTCAAGAGTGGAACTCAATTCCTTTAAATTTCCATTTAATTTTTCCATTTTATCAATCACTAATTTTGCAAGACTTCCTTCATAGTAATCTAATATTAATCGCAAATCTTCTTTATCAATTAAATCTTTTACCTCTGGGTGTCCAATTAGGTAGTTTGCTGCGTCATTATGTTTCTCCATCAGAAGAAGAGTTTTAAATCGAATGTATAATCTTAACTTTGGGTTTTTCTCCCTAAGTTTTTCTGCGTTTACATAATCTTCCGATTTTGTAAGCTCTTGAAATTTAAGATATTCTTCTTGGATATTCCCCATTATTCTTTTCCTCCGTTTTCCATATCAATTGCATCTTTAAGTGCTTTTTTCTGAATTTCATAAACTTTTTCACATGCAATTTTTCCAAGGTCAATTGCTTCTTTAAGTTGTTTAACTCCTATTTTTCCGTCTAATTGCATATGTGTAATTCTACCACTATGAGTCATTGAAATTGGAATATCAGTTGGTCCTTCTCCTTCGTGGAAGTCCTCTTCTTCTTTTGTTAAATCGACAACCAAAGTTTTGTCAAGTTTTCCAACTGAGACGCTTGAGACCATATCTTTCATTGGGATTCCTGCATGAGCAAGTGCCATTGCAGCGGCGTTTATTCCAGCACATCGTGTTCCCGCATCTGCTTGAATTATATCAATGAAAACATCAATTACTTGATTTTGATATTTATCCAAAAGTAAAACTGGTTCAAGAGCCCATTTAGTAATTTCACTTATTTCCATAGATCTTCTATTTTTTCCAGGTCTTATTCTATCAGAAACTGAAAAACTTATCATATTATAATCACATCTCAATGTTCCTTTCAAAGGATTTTGTTGATGTTGAGGATGCATTTTCTTTGGACCATAAACAGCTGCAATCGCAATAGTGTCCCCGGATTTGTACATTGCACTTCCATCTGCATTAGGAACAACTCCCACTTTTGCTTCTATTGGTCTCAGCTCATCAATTGCTCTTCCGTCAGGTCTTTTAAATTTTGTTGTCATTTTATTTTTTATTCTCATCAAACCATTTAGTTACTTCATCGGTTAAACCATGAATAAAAGATTTTTCAGTTACAAAGTTTATTGCTTTTTTTGCGTAAAGTTCGTCGTCAATCGATGGGCCTGTTATCCAAACATATCCATTTTGTGCAACATCAATTTCACATCCAGTTTTTTCTTTTATTATATTAATCATACTTCCTTCTTTTCCGATAATTCTTGGAACCTTATTTGGATTTACACTAAAAACCATCCCTTCTTCAATTTTTCCATAACCTCTAGATTTTATAGAAAGATCAATTCCTCTTTTTCCCATTGACCATATTTTTGCAATTAAAAGTTCATCAATTTTGAAGACTTCTTCCATGGCATCTTTGTTCACATATCTTGGGACTTCCATAAGAGATAAAAAAGCAGAATCAGCTGAGCCAATATCAACAACCCATCCGTTATTTGTAAGATTTTCAATTTTTCCTATAACTACATTTCCTCTTCTTGGAGAATAAACTCCAGATAAAGGAATTACTTTTACCAAACTATTTTGTTCTTCAGCAAGACCATATCTAAGTGAAATTACTTTACCGTCAATTTTTTCTGTGTATTCTCCAGGCAAAAGATCTTCACCTTCAGCGATGATTTCTCCGGGAATTACTACTTTTCTGTCCATTTTTTGATTAATAACATAAATATCTTATTTTTCGTTCTGTTTAATTTAAATTGGTGTTTATAATCCTTTAAAAATATTTGGGTACAATTTTAGAAATCAGAAGAAAAATCAAACAGATTTCTCTTTCTTTTTAAAAATCCAAGTTTATCATAAAATTATTGTTTTATTTCTTCAGTCAAAGCTGAACCATGAGTTAAAGAATTAAGTTTATCATAGAAATCAAGGGTGATTCCTGCTGGAATGCTAACAATCACTTCTAAACTTCCGTCATTTAGCCAGTTTTCCTTTTCTTTATATTGAGCCACTAACCCATAAGCCTTTCCAGTTTGAATTGCAGGAACAGTAATTTTTATTCTCTTTGTTTCAATTTTTATGGGCATCACAGTACTCAATTTATCAAGAATTTCTTTTATCTGAGAATCTATTGGAGCATTTTTAATTTGAACATGTGCCTGCTCTATTGCAGATTTTATTCTGTCTGGAGTAATCGGATTTCCAGTTTGAGGATCAATGGCGTTTTTGCTCAAAAAGTCAACGACTTGTTTAATCTTTTTTTCTCTTTCTTCATCTCTGTGATCTTGATCTGTTAAAACTTCGCCGCTTTTTACAATCATTTTCCCAATTTCATCGGCATTAGTTGTTTTGAATGCAATCTCTAAATCATTTTTAGAAGCGACATCGCCCCGTTTTATATTTGTAAAAACTCTTCCTCCTTCGACGGTTAGATAATCTGATTGACCCTTTCTGAATTTAAGTGCATTTTCCATCTCAACTAAAACCTCAAAATTCATTCCGTTTTTCTTAATTCTTGCTGTTGTTTGATTCATTTTAATTTTTCTAAAGAGTATCCTTTTGAGTTTATTTTATCAAGAAGAGATTTAGTATTTGAGCCAGGTTCTGCAATCAAACTAAAATTTCCTATAGGAAGTTTGTTAGTTTCATTATAAAAAGGGAGAAAATAAAATGTAATTTCATCGCCCATGTCAAATCTAATCATCTTGCTTTCTTTAAGACTACCAGAAGTATAGTTTTCTGAAAAATCTTTTAAAAATTCTTTATAGACTTCTTTAAAATCAAAGCCTTTCTTTGATAAGATATATTTTTCAAAGATTAATGAAGTCATTTTAATTTCTTTACCCCCATATGATCAGTTTCACTTTTAAATTTGTATCCCCTCTTAATTAATTTTTCCCTTGCATTTTCTTGCTCAATTTCAATATCCATTTCTTTAAAATTTAATTCTCTAGCAATTTTTTCATCCAAATCAAAAAGTTTTTCAAGATCTCCTTCTGCTAGATCTCCATTAATTATTGGATGGCCAAAAAAAATTCCACTTAAATCCTTTTTAAAAATTATTTCGTACAATCCGTATAAATCTTTTTTTTGTAAAATTACCACTCCTTTTAAGGTGCCATCCATCTCAACTCTAGAAGTTTTGTAATTTAATTGACTAAAACTAGTTTCAAAACCGTCCATAATTTTTTTAATTTCAAATTCATAAGGAATCATTTTATTTCAACTCTAAAATTTTTTTTCCTTCAAGTCTTTTTATTTCTTCTCTATTATTTTCTAAGTATCCAAGTTCTAATCTCTCAATTTTAAATTTGTCTCCTTTGGCCTTTTTCATTGCTTCTATAGCAATTTCAATTCCTTTTTTTAGGGTCAAATCTTTCTTGTATTTTTCTCTTAGGACTTCTTTTATTTTAGAATCATCTTCTCCTATTGCATTAGAAAAATATTCGTAATAATTTCCAGTTATATCACTTGTGTAAAGTCTTCCTCTGTTGTCTTGTAGTCCTGCAATCATAACTGAAACTCCAAAAGGTCTTGCTCCTCCATACTGTGTGAATTGCTGTTTCGTATTTGAAATTTCTTTAATAACAATTTCTGGTTCGATGGGAGAGTCATAGGTAACTCTGTGTTGTTGAGCTAAAACTTGAGCTTTATCGATTAAAACTCTTGCATCCGAGATTATTCCCGCAACACTTCCAATTATGTGGGTATCTATTTCATAAACTTTTTGAGCTGAGCTCGGAACAACTAGTGTATCCTCATTTCTTTTATCTGCAAGTATGAAGACTCCATCAGAACATACCATTCCAATACTTGAACTTCCAAGTCTAACTGTTTTTTCTGCATATTCAACTTGTAAAAGATGACCTTCTGGGCTGAACATTGTTGCAGTTCTATCATAACCCATTTGCTGATGTTGCATATCTATTGGCATATCCATTTTAGAATTTCCTATACAATTTTTATGTCCATTCCATTTAAAAGGTTTTTGGACTAATGGGATTTTTCTTTAATTAAAAAATTATTTTTTTAAACGAACATCCATATGAGGGAAGGGAATTTCTATTCCGGCTTTATTTAAAGCGTTGTATATTCGAGTGTTCGCTTCATCTGTGGCATCGAGTTTCACATCAAAAGAACTAACAAAGAAATATGTCTTGAATTTTAATGAAGAATCTCCCATCTCTATAAATCTAACAAAAGGAGCAGGATCTCCAACAAACCATTCGATCTTTTTGATTTCATTCATTACGATTTTTTTAACTTGCTCAATATCACTTCCATAAGCAACTGAAAATGGAACGATTACCCTTGATTTTGGTTCAGGCATTGCAACATTATGGATTATACTTTCAGACAATTTAGAATTCGGAACAATTAAAGATTCATTATCTCGAGTTAAAATCTTTGTGCTTCTAAGTCCAACTTGAGTTACTTTTCCAGATGTTCCATTTTCTAATGTCAAAAAATCTCCAACTCTTATACTTTTATCTAGAATGATTGAAATTCCTCCAAAGATATTTCCTAAACTATTTTGTAAAGCAAATGCAATTGCAATTCCTCCAATTCCTACTCCCGCAAGTAAAGGTGCAACTTCAACTCCCCAGAGATTCAAAATATAAATTAATCCTAAAATTACTAGGACTATCTTTAAGCTAATATTTGTCAGTTGAATTAAGGCATCATTAGGTTTTCTTTTGGTTTTTTTTGCAAGTCGTATCCATGCTCTAGAAAAACTCAAATCAAATATTACATAAAGAAAGTAGATTACTCCGATAACTATAAATGAACTTACAATTCCAAAAAGAGTGTCAAGTGATCCTTCAACTGAAATTCTTTCAAGAGAAAATCTTAATCCAGTTAAAAAAAGTAAAACCAAAATAGGTTTATTCAATTTTTGGACAAGCAGATCATCAAGATCAGTTTTAGTTTTAAGCGTAATTTTCAAAAATATTTTTTTTAATACAAAAGCCAAAATGCCAATCACTACCAAATAAATTCCAAAATATATCAATGCACCAAGATAAACATTTTCTGTGATTGTTCCTATAAATTCAAGCATAATTTTACATTACCTCCAAAACTTCTATTCCTAAAAGGTTAAGGGAATTTTTTAATGTTTCTTTAAATGCATTGACAAGATTAATTCTAAAATCTTTTTCTTTGCTATCTAAGACAGGAAGAGCGTGATAAAATTCATTAAAGATTTTTGCAATTTCATAAGAATAATTTGCAATAATTGAAGGATTAAGTTGTTTATAACTTTCAAAACAAGCTTTTTCAAATTCATTCATCTTTAGAACAAGGTCTATCTCTTTTTGATTGAGCTCTTTTGGAACTTTAAAATTAGGAATTTTTTTCATTTTAGATTTTCTAATTATAGAATTTGCTCTCGCATAAGAATAAAGAAGATAAGGGCCGGTGTTTCCATCAAATGAAATGGATTCCTTAGGATTAAATAACATGTCTTTTTTTGAATCAACTTTTAATAAAAAATATTTTATTGCTGCAAGTGAAATTAGGTGGCTTCTTTTTTCAAGCTCTTTTTTTGAAATTTTTCCTCTTTTTATAATTTCTTTTTCTGCTAATTTTTTCATCTTCTGAAGAAGGTCATCTGCATCTACAACTGTCCCTTCACGAGATTTCATTTTACCTTCAGGGAGATTTACCATTCCATAAGACACATGTTTCAATCCGTTTAATGTAATTTCAAGTTTTTTCAAAACGTTAAACAAAACATCAAAATGATAATTTTGTTCATTTCCAACAACATAATAGCTTTTTGTTAAATTAAATTCTTTTTGTTTAAGATAAGCAAGATAAATGTCTTGAGTGATATAAAGTGAAGTTCCGTCCGCTCGTAGAAGATATTTCTCACCAAGTCCTTCTTTCTTTAAATCTAACTTAACGGATCCATCTCCAATTTTTTCGAAGATTCCTTTTTCTACGCCTTTCAAAATGATTTCCCTCCCTTTAGTATAAATATTACTCTCAAAGTATTCTTTATCGTGTTTTATTCCAAAATTTTTGTAAGTTTCTTTAAATCCATCAAGTGCCCATTTGTTCATTTTTTTCCAAAGAAGAATGGTTTCTTTATCTCCACTTTCCCATTTTCCAAGCATCTCATGTGCTTCTTTTTCTATTTTAGGATCAGCTTTTTCCTTTTTTGAATACTTAACATAAAAATCTCCAACAAGATGATCCGATTTAATCTTTTTAGAAGGTTTTTTTCCTTTGCCCCATTTTTTGTATGCTAACATAGATTTGCATATGTGAATTCCTCTATCATTGTTTAAATTAGTTCTAATAATTTTTTCGCCATTGAATTCAGAAATTCTTGAAATGCTTTCTCCAATAGACATATTTCTTAGATGCCCCAAATGAAGAGGTTTGTTTGTATTTGGAGAAGGAAACTCAACCATCACTTTTTCCTTTTTTCCAAAATCACTTTTTCCAAAATTTGATCCTAATCTTTTTATTTTACTAATAATTCTTAATGCGAGGATTTTTCTATTCGAAAAAAAGTTTATGTAAGCACCTTCGGTTTCTATGGATTCAAAATCTAAAGGAGGATTTCCAATAGCTTCTCTAATCTGGATGGCAATTTCATGAGGAGGCATTTTCATTGTACTAGCAAGAACAAAACATGGAAAAGCAAAATCTCCTTTAGAATAATCTTTTGGTACTTCAATAGAAGATTTTATTTTATCTTCTTCAAATTTTACCTCTATTTTTTTCAATGCTTTCTTTAGAATTCCAAATACCATCTCTTTCATGGCAGAATTAAGAAAGAGTGATTAATAAAGTTTTCAGATTATTCCCAAAAAACTATTTTAGCCCAAGAATTTTTAATAATTCTTTATGAACTTCTTTGATGCTTTTTGAACCATCAAGTTCATAAAATTCAAAATTCTTTCTTAAATAATCCAAAACTGGTTCAGTTTTTTCTCTGTACTCTAAAAATCGTTTTTTTATTGAAGAAGGATTGTCATCTGTTCGGCCGTCGTTTCGGCTCAAGATTCTTTTTATTGCAGTTTTTTCATCGACAGAAAAGTAGAATACCAAGTTCACCAAATCTTTCCTTTTGGCATATTCTGCCTGAGGAAGAGTTCTAATGAAACCATCCAAGATATATTTTGAAGACCTTTTTGGAATGTTCTTTTCTACAAGATCAAAAAGGAGACCATCGGAGAGTAATTTTCCCTTTGAATATTCAAGATCACGATATTTTACGATTATCGGATCGTTAGAATTTCTTATTAAATCTCCGCTACTTAAATGAGAAAATTTATATTTTTTTAAAAGTTCTGCTTGAGTTCCTTTTCCAGATCCAGGAGGACCTATGAACAAAATTTTAGCCATATTCTTAATTGTAAAAGTGAGTTTTTATATTTTTATTGTTTAAAAAACATTAATAGTAAACTGCAAAAATTCCACAGTATTTTTCAATTCTAACAAACTTATTTAAACAAATCTTTCTTAAATGAACAATGGAGAAATTAATCATTATTGGAGGAGGAGTTTCAGGTTGGACTGCTGCAATTTATGCAGCAAGAGCAAATTTAGAACCCCTTATATTCACTGGCCTTGAAATTGGTGGGCAATTAATGTTAACAACAGAAGTTGAAAATTTTCCAGGTTTTCCCGAAGGAATTAAAGGTCCAGAACTGATGCAGAATTTAAAAAAGCAAGCTGAGAAATTTGGAGCAAGGGTTGTTCCAAAAAGTGTAACAGGATTTAAAAAAATAAAAGAAGGATATGAAGTCCTTGTTGGAAAAGAAAAATTTTCTTCTAAGATTGTAATTATTTCAACAGGAGCATCTGCAAGATGGCTTGGAATTCCTGGAGAAAAAAAATACCAAGGAAGAGGCCTTCACACTTGTGCAACTTGTGATGGATTTTTTTATAAAAATAAGGAAATTCTCGTGGTAGGCGGAGGAGATAGCGCATGTGAAGAAGCAAATTTTTTAACTAAGTTTGCAAAAAAAGTTACAATCGTCCACAGAAAAGATAATCTAAGGGCAAGTAAGATAATGCGTGAAAGAGTTGAAAAAAATCCAAAAATAGAATTTATGTGGGATTCAGAAATTGTTGAGTTTAAGGGAGAAAAATCAGTTGAAAAAGTTTTAATAAAAAATTTAAAGACGGGAGAGAAAAAGGAACTAAAAATAGATGGAATTTTTTTAGCAATAGGTCACATTCCAAACACCAAAATTTTTGAAGGGTTAGTAAATTTAGACGAGCACGGTTTTATTATTACAAATGAAAGAAGAAAAACAAATCTACCAGGAGTTTTTGCGGCAGGGGATGTGCAAGATACAATCTACAAACAAGCCATAACCGCCGCTGGAACAGGATGCCAAGCCGCTTTGGAAGCCGAAAAATATTACGAAGAAATTAAAGGAAAATAGTTCCTAAATTTTTAAAAACCCAAATTTAGTTTTATTTCAATGATTAGTTTCCAAAAACTTTTAATTTTTTATTTAATTTTTGCGGATTCTAGCGATTTTAGATTTCTATTAAATTTTCCAGTTATTGGAAATTCTAAAAATCCATTATATAAAAAAAATTTTAGTCTCCAAAAATACTCTATTGATTATAAAGGAGAAAATTGTTCTAAAAAAACTTTTTTTCCATATTATGCAAAAACCTCTAAATTAATTAACAGAAATAGGCATGGAAAACATTCCAAATTAGAGAGAAACTTAAATAAATGTTAAATTAATTTTAATTTTGTCTATAAAAATCTTTAAATAATTCGTTTTTCTTCTTTTGAGATGAAGAGGGAGAAAAATAAAACATTAATTTTTGTAGTTGTAGTTGTTTTTGTCCTCTTATCTTTTAGTCTTGTGAGTGCAAATATTTTTTCGGATTTGTGGGGAAAGTTTACTGGAAAAATAATTCAAGCTTCAGATTCAGACATTGGTGATGGTCCAACTCATCCGACTTATCAAGGGCAACCATTATGTAAAACTCAAGAAACTGCCCAAGCATATTGCGAAACTCAAGGTTATAATTCTGGAACCGAAGGTGCTGCTTATTCTGGAGGAAAATGTGCAGAATCCAAAAATGGTCAATGGCTTCTTTATCAAAGTAATACGATGATGGATGTAAGTTGTTCTAATGAAGAAAAGGTTTCTGGTTGTGAATCGATAGGTACTTCCGAAATTTCAAAATGTAAACTTTTTGAAAAAGATTCACTCGACGGAGTTTTTTTTATTAATTATTTTAGTTCTAATTCTGTTCAATTTAAAACAATCTTTCATGGGGTTACTAATATGAGTCCATTTCTAAAAGTAGGAAATTCTTTTTTGACTGGAGATGATCTTGATTTTAGATTAACTCTTACTTTCATCGGGTCAGATTTTGTTCTTTTTACTGTGAAACCAATTGATAAACCAGTTGAATGTTCATTTCCCATTTGTAACATTGGAGAAAAATCTGTTTCGACTGGAAAAATAGATCTAAACGGATGTAAAATTTATCTTTGCCAAAAAGAAGAACCAACTCATCCGACTTATCAAGATCAACCATTATGTAAAACTCAAGAAACTGCACAAGCGTATTGTAAAAATATAGGTTACGCGTCGGGAATGGAAGGTGCTGCTTATTCTGGAGGAATATGTGCAGAATTCAAAAATGGTCAATGGCTTCTTTATCAAAGTAATACGATGATGGATGTAAGTTGTTCTAATGAAGAAAATAAAACAATTGAATCTAATTGTTCTGGAATTCCGACTCCTTGTTTTAAATTTCAGGATGGATCTTCTTGTGTTCTTCAAAAGAGTTGTTATTGGGGACCGATACCTCAAGATTCTATCACTGCAAATGCTGTTGCTGGAGATTCATCTAATGTTTGTAGTGGAAATGTTAAATCTTGCGAGAGTTTTAGTGAGAAAAATTCTTGTGAAATTCAAAATGGTTGTGATTGGAAAAATGAAGAAATAATTATTAAGAAGAATAAAAAGAATTTAAATTTATATTCAGAGAAAGAAGTTTTTTTAATTTCAGATAAAGATTGGCATGATATTTTGCCTTTAGTTCCTGTAACAACTTGGACTCAACAAGAAGGAGACAATTCTGATTGTCAGCGAGGTTATGGAACTCCTGAAAATGTTTGTGTTTATCCGACGCTGATATGGCATGAGGAAGAGGAAGTTATATCTATAAAAATTAAAGAAGAAGATTTTTCTTTTGAATCAAATAACAGAGATTATTTTAATATAACTCCAATAATGGAGATTAATAATTTTAATTCTGGAGAAGAATTAAACTTAACTCTGAAAGTAAGAAATACTCATTCAGAACCTCATAAACTGGATTATCTTTTCCTTAGAAATTATCCTCTTGGTTTTTTTATCTCAGATGAGGCTAGAGAAATTAATGATGAGAAAATTTTTAATCCTGGGGAAGAAAGAGAATATTCTTATAGATTAATATATGAGGGTCAAAAGAAATCATTTGATGTTGATTCTTCCATTTATTTTATACAACAATTTAATACAGAAAAAGTTAAAATTATTGGAGAAACTCCGCAAGAGTTAGATAATTTGTTAGTTGCAGAAAAAGATTTTGGGGCTGGAATAATCAAAGAATCTCTTGAAAGAATAAATCCTGAAGATTATTTATCTTATTGGAGTTCTTATAAAGAAGTGGTTTATGTAGAAGATAATTATGAATTAGCATTGATGGCTTCAACTTATGCTTCTTTGATTAATGCTCCATTAATTATTCAAGGGCATAGTAAAATAGATTTAATTAATAGGACAGTTATTTGTGTGGGAGACGTTAATCGAAATTGTGATGAACAATATAATTTAGAAGAGTTACAAAAAAAGTATGTTGAGAAAACAAATACTGATAAGATTATTTTGGTTAATCCAGATGATTTAGACATTAAAATTAGTGAGCAATTTCAACCAGATAAATCCGGAAAACCTATTTATGAAATTTATTCTAAAACTTCTTTAGCTTCGCCTATTTTGGCGAGTGCTAAGCATGAAGTTATTATTAGCACTAGAGAAACTGATTATTTCTCTGTTGATAAGTTTATTGAGGAAACGATTGATGAATTATTCGATTCTACTTATGATGTGGAGTATTTGACTATTCTTGCCATGCCTGATGCTATTACTATGACAAAGGAAAATTCAGATTTTCCTAATTGGTTTAATGGTCCATTAAGGGAGGAAGTAGATAATTACTTTTATGGTAATTTTGATAAAGATTTTTTTCAAGAAGTGGGGGTGGGGAGGATTTTTTCTATAAGTTCTTCTGATATTTCTGCATATATCTCTAGAGTTTTGTTTTATGACAAAGCAATTCATAAAAAAGATGCATTGATTATGCAATCTGATTTTTATAATATGAAAGTTTCTGGAAAATTTTTTGAGAGTTATTTGAAGAAAAATGATTTTGAGGTTAGTTCTTATTTTAAAGATGAATTATTGGATCTTTATTATAATTCTTTTACCGAAATTAATGAAAAAGCCAAGGATGCTTCTATTCTAATTTATTTGGATCATGCTTGGACTGATGGATGGGGTCCTATTTCTACTAGAAGTTTGAAGAAGAATAGTATTTGGTTAAATTCTCCTTTAATTTTTAGTGAGGGTTGTGGAACTTGTGCTTGGGACAAGGCTTATTTAAAATCAGAACTTTTTTGTTCAGTTTTGTTAAGAAGGGGTGCAATTGGTTACTATGGGGCTACAACAGATGCTTCTGCTACCAATTGGGATCCAGCCATGGACTTTTTTAATGAATTGATTATTGGAAATAAAAAAGAGAGTTTGGGGAAAATAGCAAAGGAAGCAAGAAATAAAGCTGCGGCATATGTCTATGGTTCAGGTTTAACAACTCTTTATAGTCCTCATGATTCTTGGAATACCCTTTTTGGAGATCCTACCTTTAAAATTAACTTGCCTTTTAAGTCAGAAACAGAAACTTCCGTGACTACAGAAGTAAAATTTATTGATAGTAATTCTTTAAATGTTATTGTAAATATGCCTGAACAAAAAAAGGGGGTTGTTATTTCTGAAGAATGTTCTTATCCTAGTTATATTAAACCTTTTCCATATGGTGAAAATGATAGTGGGATTGAGGTTTTTCCCTGTAGAAATGAATATAATTTTTTTGAGTATCCATTAGGAAATCAGATTACGAGATATTATAAATATACTAAATCTGTTTACAATTACTCTAATAATTTCTCGGAATTTGTAGGGAGTAACACTTTTGAGGAGAATTATTTTGTTTTTAAATTTAATATTCCAGAGGACAAGATTCCCCTAAATATTAGTAAAGTTAGTTTTATAAAAGAGGGGAAAATAAAGGAGTTTGATTCTTTGCCTATATTTAGTTCCAATGATTATAAATCTATTGATAATTTTATAAATTATTCAGTAGACATAGGTAAAAATAAAAAAGAAGTTTGGTTGTATATGCGAGAATCTATTGAGGATTATGGGGAAAATAATAAGAATTTTTTTAATCAGCAATCTGTTGGTCCCTATGATTATGAAATTAAGTTTGAGGTTGAAAATGTTTAAAATCAGAATTTTGTTCTTTGTTTTTATTTTTTTAGTTGGAAATGTTACGGCTTTAAATGTCTCTTTAGATGTTTCTAATTCTTTTTCTTCTGGAGAGCTTATTCTTTTTAATTACACTTTTTTTTCAGATCAAAATGTTGAAATAATGTATATTCCTTCTATCTTTTGTTCTGAAAAGATGGTTGCACCCTTAGAAAATAAAAAGGTCAATTTAGAAATAAATCAACTTTACACTGCAGTTTATACAGATCAAGTAGTTGAAGATTGGTTTCAACCCCAAACATGCGCAGCCTCTGTTCAAATATTAAGCCCTATTAGAAAAACAGTTTCAAAGAATTTTTCTATTATTACTGATCCTTCATTTTCTTTTGATTTAATTTTTGATAAGAAAGTTTTTGTACAAGGAGAAGAAATTAATTTAGATTATATTAGCGATACTGAAGATCTGTCAATAATGTCAACATTAATTTATCCCGACAAAAAGACTAAAGCTATAACTTTACCGAAGTCAATCAAAGTAAGTCAAATCGGAACTTATGAATTAGATGTAACGGCGTCGAAAGAAGGCTATAAAACTATTACAAAAAAAGAGCAGTTTGGAGTTATTAAGGAGCAGGCAAATCTTAAAAATTATTCTTTTGCAAATGAATCTAAAGATTTCAATGATTCTAAAGAGGGATTTCGAGAAAATCAAAAAGATTCTATCAAAACGGAAGAGTTAGTATTTCTTTTTTTTCTTATTTTATTGGGAATTATTTTAGTTTATTTTTTACATAAATCTCGGGATTGAGATTTTTAAGTAATTTTTTTCATTTATAGTTTTTTTCAAAGGAAAAAATAAATAAACCTAATTAGGATTAAATTTCTGGAGGAAAAATGGATATAAATAAAGACAACTTAGAAAAAGCTCTTTCTGGAAAGAAAGCTGAAAAAGTTGAAGCTCCAAAGATGAGTAAGGAAATGGAAATTGGTTTTCATCAAGGTGCTCTCAATACTCTTGCGGCTGAAAGAATTGAGCTTATACGAATAGTTCAGAACGTCGAAAAGATTATGCAAATGTATCTTCAGAGACTCGAAGAACTCGGAATTAAGTTTGAAGAAAAGAAGAAATAGGCATTAGTTAAATTTTTAAGTCAAATCTTGCTCACTTTTTAGTCACTTATGTGGGTGTGCTAGAGTGGTCAAATAGGTAGGACTTAAGATCCTATGGCTTTATGCCTTCGCAGGTTCGAATCCTGTCACCCACATGGATATTAGATTCGAATCGGTGGTTTGTGTTTTTTGTAAAGCAGAAAATGCAGCGAGTGAGTCCTTCACGAAGCCGAATCCTGTCACCCACATTTCAAAATCTAAATAGAATCCTTTTGTAATAAAAATTATAAAATCTTGCTTCTTTTCAATTTAATGAATTGGGAAAAAGTTTTATTGATTGTTTTTATTTTAGGTATTCTGGCAATAAACTATTCTTATCTGGATTCGCTATTAATCAAATCTTTTGATAGTTCTGAATATGGAAAAGTTCAAAGAATAGTCGACGGAGATACAATTATTGTGAATGATTATTCAATAAGGCTTCTCGGAATAAATTCTCCAGAAAAGGGAGAAATTGGATATGGCCAAGCAAAAGATTTTTTGAATGAAACAATTCTAAATAAAGAGGTAAAACTAGTTTTTGGAAAAAATGAATTTGATTTATATAAACGGAAACTGGCTTATGTTTTTTTAGGAAAGAGAAATATCAATTCAGAATCTGTAAAAAATGGATATTCAAATTTTTATTTTCCAGAGGGAAAAGATAACTATTATGAATCTTTCAAATCTGCATGGGAAAACTGTTTAGACAAAAACATAAACATATGTGAAAAATCAGAAAATAACTGTTTGGTTCTTAAAGAATGGAACATTAAAAGTCAAAGAGTAATTTTAAAAAATATTTGTGAGAATAGTTTAAATCTGAAAGATTGGTCTATCAAAGATGAGGGAAGAAAAAAGTACACATTTCAGAATACTGTTTTGAATTCAGGAGATGAAATTGCCCTTTTTCCCTCGAATTGGAATGTTACATATGTTTGGACCTCTACGGGAGATTCTATTTTTATTAGGGACAAAGAAGGGAAATTAGTCTTCTGGGATAGTTATTAAAAAGTAAATATTTTAATAAATCCTCGTTTGTTTCTTTTTCAATGGTGTCTCTTGATGATCTTTTAAAAGAGCAATTAAAAACTTTTGCTAGGTTGGAAAATTTAAAATTATTATCTAAATTAGAAGAATTAAAATCAGAAGACGAAGATCGGTTTATAAAAATGGTAAAAAAATCAGTAGGAAATACTAGCAGGATTGCAAGTTTTTGCAATGAACGTAAAATAAATGAATCTTTTTTGGAGCTTTATTATAATCAATTGTCCAAAGCAAATGAATCCCTTTTTACCTATGAATCTAATCTTGTTAAACGAGCAGAATTTTTTGGTTATAAGATTAAATATAGTGGGAGATATATCTCAAAAATTTTGGATTTAACTTTTCCTACATTTGGAGATTGTATCCAAGGGCATCAATCACTCTTTGTTAGTTTGGAAAATTTGAAAGAATCAAATAATTTTTTAAAAAAAGAAAATGTGTTTTCAGATGAAGAAAGAATTAATTTAGAAAAGATGATCTACTCTACAGAAGGAATTTTTAATGATTTTACGGATGATCTAACAGAGATTAATCGTCTTTCTATGACTCCTGGGCTAAAAAAGATTTTTAAAAAACTCTGTGATGAAGAAAGTGAATTCTGGGAAAGATCAATATGTGCAGAAGATGCGTACATTAGTTTAATTCAAAAGATGGGATTTGAAGTTTTATTTCAGGGAGGATACATTTCAGAGATAAAAAAATCTTCAAAAGTTGATGGATTTCAGGGAAGTTCTTTTAGTTAATTTTATATATGAAAAAAACTCTTTATTTGTGTAGGCTTGGTCAGGGAGTTAGCCCCTTCCTTTTATGCAAACGGGCTTTATGGCAGACGACGGGCAATGAGTGCGAAGCAAATAAAAAAAGTCTTTATGCTTTTGTTGACACTTTGTCCGCTTTGATCCTACAATTGTGAACCGGGTCAGGCCTTGATCGGAGCAGCCCTAATCATTTGTTTGGGTGCTTAGCGGGTTACAAAGCCGAGAAAGTTTAAAGGTAGCTTTTCTTAGGCGATTCAAGCAATTTGCCTGGTCTACATTCGAAGAGGGAATATGGAAAAAAATAAAAAAGCTCAATTTTATTTTATTGTAGTGATAGTTCTTGTATCAGTTTTTGTAGGATTGGTTACATTAAGAAATTCCGCAATTTTACCTCATCAAGCAGGATTAATTCCAGATAAAGGGGAATTAGACACAGAAATTTCTTCCCTTTTTGATTACCTTTCTCATGAACAAATTGTTGATCAAAAATTAGTTCTCACAAATTTTTCAAATTTATATATCCAAAAAATAGGAGAAAATAAAGATACCTTTTTTATTTTCGGAAATAATAATTCATTGACTCTCGTGGGAAATAAACTAAATGAAACTACTTTGTTTATCGATTACGGTTTAGGAAATGAATCTATCTCAGATAATGGAAATTTTCAGAAGGATTATTCTTTCTCATGGGATCAAGTTAATTTAACTCTTGATGGAATTGAACATGAATTTATTTTTCAAGAAGGAGAAAATCTTTATTATCTTATCAAATATGTTTATAATAATCAAACATTTATAATTGAAGGGTAAAATGATAAAAAAAAGGGTGAGCAAGAAAGGGTTAAGTGTGATAATTGGTTATGTTTTGTTAATAACATTTGGGATAATTATTAGTGTGATTGTTTATAATTATCTAAAATCTTATGTTCCTTCGGAAGCACTTCAATGTCCAGAGGGGGTTTCCATTTTTTTAAAAGAATACAGTTGTACAGATAATCAATTAAATATTACCATAAAAAATAATGGAAAATTTAATTTAGAAGGGTATTTTATTCATGCTACGAATAGTTCAAATGACAGTCTTGCGACGCTAAACCTTGCTAAGTACTATGCTAATAGTTCGATTAATGTGGGGTTAAACACTTCTAGTGCGGTGTATTTTCACGTCCCTGTAAATGATAGTCTTGCTCCTAGTGAAGACAGTTTCAATATTTTTAATCTTCCAAATAAAATTTATTCAATTGAAATAATTCCGGCAAGATTTCAGAAAGATGGTAACACTCCAAGGTTCGTTAGTTGTGGTAGTGCAAAAATCCGAGAAGTATTAACTTGTAGCTAACTTTAAAAATATAAAAAACGTTTAAAAAGAAATGATAAAAAAAAGAGGGATGTCTCCAGTGATTGCAACAGTTCTACTCGTAGCGATAGTTATTGCAATTGGGTTAATAGTTTTTTTATGGTTTAGGGGAATTACTGAAGAGGCAATAACAAAATTTGATGGCACAAATGTAAAATTAGTTTGTGAACAAATTTCTTTTAGTGCAGATTATTCGGATGGAAATATTCTAATTTCTAATGATGGAAATGTTCCAATTTACAAATTTAAAGCAAAAATTGTAGGAGCAGGTTCCTACGCCACAGTAATTGTTGGTGAAAATGATACCGCTTGGCCTGTTCAAGGTCTCAATCAAGGAGAGGCTTATCAAGGTGCATTGGAATTGGGTGTAGGAAGTACTAAAATTATCTTAATTCCAGTTTTAATTGGGAATACTGAATCAGAAGGTAAAAAGTCTTATACTTGCGAAGAAAGGCATGGAAAGGAGATTGCTGTCCTCTAAAATGGCAAAAAAAAAAGGATTGAGTCAAGTAGTTAGTACAGTCGTTTTAATTGCGTTAACGGTTGCTTTGGTTGCGGGCACTTTAACTATTGTAAGAAATTATGTGACCAAAGGGCTAGGAGATGCGTCTGCTTGTAACGACATTTTAGAAAAAATTTCTTTAAATGAAGAATATACTTGTTTTGACCCAACGACAAATTCAACTTTAATCTCAATTTCAAGAAACGAGTTTGCATTGGACTCTCTTTTAGTATCAGTTTCTTATGAAGAATCAGGGACAACGTTTTATCTTAAAAATGAAGCAGAAACAATTGAAAATTTAAGAGATTATTCCTCCGGTTCAACTTTAGTTTCTCTTCCAAAAAATGAATCAGGAAAAACTTATTGCCTTGCCCAAATTTATTCAGCACCTTCGATAATTCAAATTGCTCCCAAGAGAGGATTAAAGCAATGTAATGTAGTTGATTTAATTCAAGATATTCCAATTTGTGATCCAACTTTAAAATGCAATCTTCTAGCGGAGTCTTAAATGTTGGTTCAAAAATCAAGAAAAAAAGGGCAAGTTTGGATAGAAACTGTAACTTACACTTTGATAGCCTTTGTTCTTATCGGATTAATTTTAGCATTTGTCAAACCAAAAATTGATGAGCTCCAGGATAAGGCTTTAATTGATCAATCTATAAATGTCCTCAAACAAATTGATTCTGTTATGAATGAAGTTTATAATGAAGGGGTTGGGAATAAAAGAATGGTGGAAGTTTTGATAAGAGATGGAAGCATAACTTTTAATTCAACTAACAATTCAATTTCGTTTCTATTTGAGGGGAATTATATGTACAGTGAACCAGGTTTGCGATATAAAGAAGGTTCATTTGATGTGCTTACAACAAAAGTGGGATCAACTTACAAAGTTTTGGTAAAAAAAGATTATCCAAATTTTAATTTAACTTACTTTGATAGAGAGAATTCGAAAACTTTAAGTAAATCCACGACTTTCTATGAGCTATTCATTTCAAATAAAGGAGGCACGAGTCAAATTATTGACTTTTCAATAAAATAATGGCAAAAAAAATAGGAATTTTAGATTATCCGTTAGTTGCGATAGATTTCACTCCAAGAATTCCTCCAATAAAAAAGGTTAAAGATAAATCTAAGATTGATGTTAGATATTGTTTAATTTCTCCATTCGCATATGTTCACATTTATTGGGATCCAAAAGAGTATGAAGTTGCATATGAAATCGAAGAACCAATTTTGAATAAGCAAGAAGATCTTGCAAGAGAGAAAATTGTAAAAGCCATGAGAAGCATGATTAATTTTAAAGAAATAATCTCTGGAGATAGCGAGACGTTATTTGAATACATTGATAGAAGGTTCAAACTTTTAGCAATTGAATTAGGAATTGAATTAACATATGAAAGTTACAAAAAGATTTACTATTACCTTGCAAGGGATTTTATCGGGTTTAATGAAACAGAACCTCTCCTTAGAGATTATTTTGTAGAAGATATTGAATGTAATGGAGCAAACAGTCCAGTATATATTGTTCATAGGATTTTTAGAAATTTAAAAACTAATTTGATTTTTAAGCAAAATGATGCTTTAGAAAGTTTTGTTGAGAAATTAGCTCAAAGATGCGGAAAATACATTTCTTATGCTCAACCTATTTTAGATGGAAGTCTTCCAGATGGATCGAGGGTAAATGCAACTTATACAAAAGATGTTACAAGTAAAGGTCCAACATTCACAATCCGTAAATTTACAAAAACACCAT
>Ga0208375_1001071_pt1 | contig 33118 bp, 33 predicted proteins | sample RifOxyD1_FD_184038 | JGI IMG/M metagenome (GOLD analysis project Ga0208375, IMG submission 184038) | Soil microbial communities from Rifle, Colorado - Rifle Oxygen_injection D1 (SPAdes) | ecosystem: Environmental > Terrestrial > Deep subsurface > Rock core/Sediment | place: Rifle, Colorado...
CTGTACATGGTATCCATTCTGGTTGCCAGACCTTTATAAATACTCCTATTACATCATATCCTGCCTCTTTTAATAATAATGCAGAAACAGAGCTATCTACTCCGCCAGACATACCTACATATACTTTCTTTTTTTCACCTTGACTTTTCATAAATATAATGCTATCATATATATAGATGAATGCAAACAAAATGACGGAGGAACAAGCAATAAAGACAGTCAAGGAAATATCTGAAAAAGTCTTCCTCGGTATCGACCATAATGGAGGACTAGCTCTTTACACAGAGCTTATCGATTTCCTACAGATGGCAAAGGTTTGCCATAGTGATTACTATGGTGTGAGACTGTGGCATATTGCCTCAGGTAGTACACCTCGTGACGAAACAGTTCAGAGATTGGACTTCACGGAGCCAGAGTGGTCAATACTGGATTTCGTGAAAAAAATAGAAAAAAGACTCCAGTAATACCACTTTCAGAAGAACCCCTAGCGTCATATCCGCCTTGGGTTCTTCTTTTTTTTATTTCAAATACTTCCTCTTATTCTCTAGATGCCCTTCATAGTCAATAGCATAATGTGTCACTCCATCTTTATCAGATAAATAATAGAAATATTTACTAGGTGTAGGACCAGCAGAAGCGAGTATAGCATCTAGACCAGGATTCGATATAGGAGTAATAGGTAAACCTTTATTCTTATAAGTATTATATGGGGAATCAATCTTCGTATCTTCTATTGTTACAGAAGTTCTAGAAGTAATATAGATTATAGAAACATCTACCTGTAATGGCATATCATTGTCTAATCTTTTCCATAATATTCCAGAGATTATGCGTCTATCTTCCTTATCATTCGCTTCTTTCTCTATTATAGAAGCCATATTCACAATATCCTCTTTTGTCCTTCCAGACAATACAATATTATTGATTATAGAAGATATTCTCTGATCGAAGGCATCATGTAGAGTCTCGAATACGAGAGGAGCGGTGGCATTGGTATAGAAGAAATATGTATCAGGGAAAAGATACCCTTCTGAAGTACTCGCAATATCTAGGAATACTTTCTTATCAAATTTCGGAATACTTTTCGAAACAATATCTGCAATATTATGAATATTAGCACCTTCAGGAATAGTTATCTTTATTCTATCTAGTCCATGAATACCTTTTATGAGTCGCATAGCGACAGTGATAGAATCTTGCTTTTCTTTGAAGAGATAGTCCCCTGCCAATATTTTCTTATATCCACCGAGGAAAACAGTTTCTATTTTGAAAAGAAAGGGAGATTTTATTATTTTATTTTCATAGAGTATATCCGCAATACGAGAGAGACCAGTATTATTGGGTATATTCACTTCTATATTCTCTGGGAAATCACTAGGTGGAAGAGATAATTGGAAAATAGAAAATACAAATAATAGAATTATTATAATAATAATCTTCAGAGCAAGGAATTTCTTTCTATTTATAATATCAGAGAAAATCATATAGGGAGATTGGCTGGCGCACCTGCCTTCTTCGAAGGGATTCTATCTAATGTAGGAGTCATAGCATTGGCACCTGGGAAATGATATATAGTTGCGAGTTCCTCTGTATTCAATACGAGTTGCTTGCCATCTGTGAATGGTGTATAGAAGAAAGATCGCATCTTATAGGCAAGAAGAGCATTACGTGCCGCTCTATGCTTCCTGATACTACGGAAATCACTCCATGGCAAATCTAGAGGTCCCATCCACATATCACTATTCGGTTTGAAGCCATTGAGATGTTCAGTATTGAAATTTTTCATACCCCCTATTATTCCACCAATACCGAATGGTGCGACATATGATTCCTTCTTACCGAAATATAGAGCACGGATACCGACATCGAAAGGTAATTTCGTAATACTCCTATCTAGCGCTGCTACTATATCCTTCTCGCCTTCAGAAAGTGTGGGTGGAGTAGTTCTTCCTGATTCTTTATCTTTTGTACCTGATATCTTACTCTTCGCATCACGCATCATTATTTTATTCTTCAATTCTTCTGCTTTTTCTTTCCATTCATCTACTTTAACAAAGAGAGTTCCGGGTTTTCTTATCTCTTTCTTATGAGCTCGTACTATGAATTGTATCCAGACTTGCTGATTGGGACCTACACTACCTAGGAATTCCAATACAGGTACTAATGGATCTACTTTGAACTCTTCCTTCGGATCTTTATCTAATCCATAATCAATATATGTTTTTATTGGATATGGATCATCTTGGGTAAATTTGAACTCTGCTGCCCAGAGCTTCATTGTTTCTTTATCATATTGTACACCCTTCGTATAATCCTCTACTTCATGTATTTCTATTCCAGGAAATTGTGCATAGAGAGCAGACATCAGTCCTATTTTCCTCTGATCTTCAGACCAGATCATGAACTTTACCCTTCCCTCTATAGATACAAGCTCTAATGAATACCATGGTCTTGTCTCACCTTTTATATATTGTGCTATCCAATTCCCATCTGCTGTATTGTGTATAGAATGTAGGAAGAGTTCCATAGCCTTCGGGGACTTCATCATCTCCCTCGGTAATCTCACTTCCAATATCACATATTTTATACCGAAGAAATTCTTCGACCGCACATAGGTGAGCCATAGAGGCCAAAAAATAACCCATAATATGAGAGTAAGGGTAGGTATAGATAGCAATATTATGAAATTCCACACTATGGGTAAGAGTGTAGCTCCGAATTCTCCTTGTAGATAAGACCAATAATCTCCAATACGAATCATTACTAATATTATAGCATGATTTTATTTATACAATATATAATTAGACTAGATGATATTTACCCTCTTTATCTTTCTTGAAACATTTCTGATTCTGTAAATTGACTAGAATAGTATTGTCCTTCACATATCTTTCTTTGAGAACTTTATCTATAATATCCTCTTTTGTTAATGGTCCATTCTTGGTTATGATTTTCTTTATTACATCTTTCACAACACCAGACATATATCCCCATTCTGCTAGAGCATATAGACCACGGCCGACTAGTACGAATCTTTCATCCTTTATTAATTCATTATGAGTGGTTGCTATATGAGCTTTCTTATTGAATACGATACCGATCTGTTTTGCAACTTCTTTGAAGTGTATTGGTGAACCATGCTTGCGTATTACTAGGAAAGCATAATCTCTCATACCCTTTGTATTAATATTCGGAGAATGTGCAACACCCCATTCACCTATTGCATTCTTATCCAGCTTCTTGGAAAGGGCGAGCCATCTTTTCATTATTTCTTGATTCTTGTATTTCTCAGAAACATCCTTTAGATGTTCTAGGAATTTCGCTACTATTTCTGATTCTGGTAATAGATCATTTATACCAAGCTTCGAATACAATTTCTTCAGAGAATCCTCTACTTGCTTCGATAATTCCTCATTGACATGCCATCTATGCTTGAAGTCACTGTCTTCTTTTCTTTTCTTGAATGTATCACCGAGTACAAGAAGGAAATTAATATGATTCTGTAGACTCTTATCACTAGATATATGATTGAGGAAGTCCTCCTCTACTACTATACCACCGAGAGAATGTATTAGATTTTCTAGATCAGAGAATGCAGCCTTTTCATTCTTATAAGCATTGGACTTTCTTATATTTGTTAGAGCATAATTCTCTATTTGACGCACTCTTTCTCTTGTTATACCGTATATTTTCCCTATAGAATCTAGGGTCATTTTCTTCTCTATTTTTCCTAGACCATATCTACTAGTCAGAACATCTACTCCTCTTTCTGGTAAAACAGAGAGTAGCTTCTTTACTATTTGTTTCGGCTTGAAATTAATATTTGCCATAAGTGATATATTCGTCTGCTTCTTTTTATAGTTAAGTTTTATCACTATATTGAATAAAAGTCAAATCAGAACACTATATTGATCACTCTATTCTTAATATATATTACTTTCTTTATCTCTTTTCCTTCTGTCCATTTCCTTATTTCACTCATATCTAGAGCCATATTTCTAGCATTATCTTCATCTATATCTATATCACATTCGAATGAAGATCGCGCCTTACCATTGATCTGTACTACTATGATTACTTTACTTTCTTTTACCTTATTTATATCTACCTTTGGCCATACAGACAGTACTATACTTTTCTTATTTCCTAATATTGACCATAGTTCCTCTGCTATATGTGGAGCAAATGGGCTAATTAGTTTCAATAATATTTCATAATTTTCTTTGGAAAGATTTTCTTGTTTCTCCATTTCATTTACGAGTATCATGAGTGAGCTTATCGCTGTATTGAATTTCATCGCTTCTATATCTTCTGTAACTTTCTTTATAGTTTGATTAATTAATATTTCAATTTTATTATTATCTTTCCCAATTTTTTCATTTAATTTCCATACCTTTTCTATAAATCTCCTAACACCTGCAATATTATTCGTATCCCATGCAATGGCCTGATCAAATGGTCCCATGAACATTTCATATAGACGTAGAGAATCTGCACCTACTACTTTCACTATATCATCTGGATTAATTACATTACCTTTTGACTTGGACATTTTCTCCCCTCCTCCTGCTAATATGAGTCCATGTGATGTACGTTTCTTATATGGTTCGCTTGTCGGTACTAGCTTCTGATCATATAGGAATTTATGCCAAAAACGAGAATAGAGTAAATGAAGTGTAATATGTTCCGTACCACCGTTATACCAATCCACCGGTGTCCAATATTCTAGATTCTTTTTATCTGCAAAAGCTTTTCTATTCTTCGTATCTGTATAACGTAGATAGTACCAGCTAGAACCAGCCCAGTTTGGCATTGTATCAGTTTCCCTTTTTGCTTTACCCCTACACTTCGGACATTTTGTATTTACCCATTTATCTATATTTGCAAGTGGTGATTCCCCTGTTTCTGTCGGTTTATAATTCTTCACCTTCGGTAATTCTATTGGAAGATCTTTCTCTGATACTGCTACTATTCCACATTTTTCACAATGTACTACTGGTATCGGCTCTCCCCAATATCTCTGTCTAGAGAATATCCAATCACGTAGCTTATATTTCGTAACCCATTTGCCACCTACACTTTCTGTTATTTCATTTTTTATATCTAAAGAGTTTTTATTGTTGAATTTGCCAGAGTTAATCAATAATCCATTTTCAATATATATTTTTTCTTTATTATCAAAATTATCTAACCATACAGGAAGTTCTGCACAAGTCATTTTTTCTTCTGTTATTTCATCTTTATCTAACCATATATATTGATGTTTTTCTTTTTCTTCTTCATGTACTTCATCTCTATCTTCATTTATTAATTCAAAAAAGATACCTGTGGTATAGGCAAATCTATTTTCTTTCTTATGCGCTGCATTGTATTCTGCACATACAATATTATCTAATTTCTTAATTAGTTTTAAATTTTTGAAACCAGTTTCTTCATATACTTCTCTCTTTGCTGCTTCTATTGAAGTCTCATTATTCTCTATTCCTCCAACGATAAAAGTAGTCCATGGAAATTTCTTCCATTCCAAACAAAGATATTTATTATTTTTTGGATTCTTTACTATTGCATGTATAGTCTTACGAGAAACATAATTCTGCCCAGTTATCGGAGGAAATTTCTTATCTATTATATGTCTTGCTATAACCTGCCTCACTACTAATCCATATTTCTTTGCAAAAGCATAATCCCTTTCATCATGTGCAGGTACAGCCATCACCGCACCAGTACCATAGTCTACTAATACATAGTCTGCTATCCATATTGGAATTTCTTCATTATTAGCAGGATTAATCGCTTTCACTCCTTTCATTTCTATTCCTGTCTTTTCACTATTAACATCAGTTCTTTCTATATCTGTTCTATTCTTCACATCTTTTATATATTTCTCTATTTCTTCTTTATTTGAAATTGAATTTATTAATTCTTTTATTAAGCTATGTTCTGGAGAAAGCACTAGATATGTAACTCCGAATATTGTATCAGGCCTCGTAGTGAAAACATTTATTTTTTTATTATCTTTATTCTTTATCTTTATTTGGAAATCAATTTCTGCACCCTCACTTTTTCCTATCCAATTCCTCTGCTGTATCTTTATTTTCTCTAGGAAATCAGTATCATCTAGATCTTTATCTAGTCTATCTGCATACTTTGTAATAGCGAGCATCCATTGCTCCTTCTCTCTTTTTTCTACTGATGTACCACATCTCTCACAAGTACCATTCACCACTTCTTCATTAGCAAGACCTATGAGACACTTCGGACACCAATTGATAGTCATTCTTTTCTTATATGCTAGACCTTTCTTCAGAAATTGTAGGAATATCCACTGAGTCCATTTATAATATTTCGGATCTGTAGTATTTATCTCCCTAGACCAGTCAAAAGAAAAGCCGAGGGACTTCAACTGTCTTCTGAATATATCTGTATTCTTCTTCGTCACTATAGCTGGCTGTATACCTGTCTTTATTGCATAATTCTCTGTAGGAAGACCGAAGGCATCCCAGCCAATAGGATAGAGTACATTGTAACCCTCCATTCTGCGCTTACGAGATATAATATCCATAGCGGTATTGCTACGAATATGACCGACATGTAGACCTTCTCCAGATGGATATGGGAATTCTATAAGTGAATAGAATTTCTTCTTTTTTGAATCTTCTTTAGTATTAAAAAGCTTTTTCGATTCCCAATATTTCTGCCATTTCTTCTCTATTTTTATATGATTATAGGGCTTCATTATGATTATCATCATAATACTATGTGAAGAGAAAAGCAAAAGGAATAGGAGGGATTGACTTATCTTTACCATCTTTGCTATACTTTTATATGTTAGTATGTTGGCCCTCGGGCTGCTCTCCAATTTCTGGAGAGAGAATTTCAAAAGACTGTGATAGGAAATTATATTCCATCACGGTTTTTTGTATTTTTAATAATTCTTCTTTACTTATAATTTGTATCTTTTCAATAAGTCTTTTTGATGATATTGATCTTATTTGAGAGAGATTTGCCGTAGCTTCCTTATTTTGTATCATTCCTAATGATATATTATCCTTATTAGCTATTCTTGCCGAGGAAAGAGGTATAATCAAACAGCCAAATTGATTATATTTCTTAAGTATTATAGATGGCCTTAGATATTCATCACCTTTACCATTCATTTCAACACCAATATTTATACCAGAAACAATCCACCATATTTCACCTTCATGAAAATATGGTTCATTTCTTATATTTATTCTCTTCTTTACTTCATTCCATTTATCAAAATTATTTTCCATACTCCCAAACTAACATATCGAAATGAAGCCGAAATAAAAAAAGAATAAAAAAATGATAAAATCTATACCACACCACATGTGGATAAGGATTGTAAATACCATCAGAATGTGCTAGAATTAATAACATTAAATATGTGTTTTATTTAGTATTAATTATTCATAAATATCAATTAAATATGAAAAAATATATCGTTATTTCCAGCCTTATTATAAGTATGACTCTAATACCGAGCCTAGCTGGTGTACAAGCTCTAGCGAATACTCAATCATTCAATCCGAATTCTAATTACGCTAGTGTAATGTCTGCTCTACAGGACAGTTTCAGTAGTTTTCTTAATTTTTTTAAGAGAAAGCCTACTACAAGCACTATTCCACCGAAAATAGAGACTCAAGCAACAGAAAATACTGTTACAAATGATACTAATACAAATGAGAAAAATACAGATAATACTAGTACAGATAATAAAGATGCGAATTCATATAATAATATTGTTAATTATCCAGAAGTGAATAGGGACCAGATAATTGAATTGAAGAGTAAAAAAGCAGTTACAAATATAATTGGACCAAATAATACAGAATGGTATGTCAATAGTACATATAATATTCAATGGAATGGGACTTCAAACACCGAATTCGCAATCTACCTTTCTGGTGGTGGTCATAATGAAGGCTATACTAGACTTATCGGTAAAACAAATAATACATCACTGAATTATAAAGTTACAGAAAGTGATTTACCTACTGCTACTGGATATACATGGAGAATTATAGTATGTCCTGTAGGACAATTGACTAGTTCTAGTCTATGTAGTCTCTCAAAACAATTCACAGTAATAAAAAAGACTTCAAAGAATAATGATTATGTAATCATAACACTACCTGCAGACCCTACGAAGGATCCCATGATAATATCTAGACCAACCACAGTAACCCCAACAACCAAGACAAACTATGCCCCGGTCATAAACAATATTGCATCAACGAAAAGCACATTGAGAGTCGGTGAACAAGCTAGCTGGACAGTCTACGCTACAGATAAAGAGAATGATACACTTACCTACAAGGCATATTGGAGAGATGGTCAATATGCAAATAATGTTGAAGAATTCGGCAAAGATCGTACGATGACACATACCTATAATACTCCTGGTACATATAATATAGTCTTCGCAGTAACAGACAGTGCTGGCAATGTCACACCTGCATCAGTACAAGTGAATATAGCAACTAATAATAATGCGACATCACCTACAGGAACAACTCCTACTTCAGAGATTCCAACAAATACTTCTGATTATTAATTAACTGCATAATTATTAGCAGCAAAAATATACTGTTCTAAGAATATTTTGATAAATTAATCCTATTCACGGTTTTGCATAATAATTCAAATGCTTCTTGTATTTGATGTATATTATCAAGTGGTCTATATATAAAACCAGTTACACCGACAGCTTTCTCACGTAGACCATAATTTACATTTAGATCTTTAATTAAGATTTAATGAAATATTATTCTTGTAAATTAAAGTCGCATTATCTAATTCTTGTATTTCTGAATCTATAAAAATAGAATCATCTATAGAGTTAAATAATTCAAAATTATAATTCTTTAAACCATAGCGTTTGTCTGGCTCAATATTAGAATATTCATGTGCATCAATGGTATAGATTCAATATTAGTATTTGATTTTGAGACATTTTCAACATAATCGTATCATTTAATACAGTTAATCGTATCAAAATGATACGATTAAGGCAATCAAATGCTGTGGACTAAACTCCACCACACTACCATCTTCTCAATATGAGGACTACTTTGTCAAAATAGCCCTATAAACCTTAAGAAACCATGGTTTGGCTCGTCTTTTCAACCCATAATGCCCTTTTACGGCCTGAGTAGGCGAGCTAAGCCTTTCTTTGTCTGATTTTCAAGTTACCCAACAAGGAGTATACCAAGCGGTTAGTATATATCAAGCAACAGAAGCAATGGGTTTTCCCCACCTTGCTTTTGCTGCCATGCGACCAATTTTCTGGTAGTATTTCTTACCATACTTCTTCTTGGTCGTCTGACCGCCCTTTTTACCTAACTTCTGTGCAGCCTTGTTCTTCACAAGCACAATTATACCAAGAGCTTCCTATTTGTGAAAGGGGTTATTTTCCTCTAAACTTTCGATATCGCTTTTCTGCCTGTTTACCATACATCATCGTATAAATCATGGAGCTTTCAATGCAGGAGTGTCCGAGAATATTTGTAACATCAGAGTCTGATCCTCCCTTCTCAATAATATTTCGTCCCATGTAATGTCTCATAGAGTGAGCATTCAAAGATTTTTCAAGGCCAGCCTTATTTGAGTAACCTCGGAGCATCTCGCAAACTCCACTGACCTTGAAACGATATCCCCTTGTCTTATTAGCACCGGAGTTGTGGATGGAAATAAATAAGGCGTTGGGATCACGCAATGCATTAGCACGTTTAAACCGCTCTCTCCTGTCGATCCACTTACGAATCGCATTGCTCGTTTCTTCAGTCCAAAAGATTTCACGCAAAGGTCGTCTGGTCTTTGCTTTTTCAGTTTTGATTAGTGCTTTATTATTTACGAGATCGAGGTCATTCATATCGAGTGCCATAATTTCTCCGTTTCTGGCACCGGTATCCCAGATCATTCTTATAATCGCTTCATTTCTGATGTTTCTCGGGTCTGTATTTTTCGGAATGATATCAAGTAATTTTTTGTATTCCTGTTGAGTGGCAACTCGAGGTATTTTATATTCTTTCTGTGGTATCGGTATAAGATTCTCGTTCAGGACCCTATAACCGCGGAGATTGCAGAATTCAAAGAATTTTTTATAGGCCATGCACTTTGATACAAAGCTATTGTGCTTCCACCCTATTTCTTTCATCAAATTCAAATATTCCATCATGTTATTTAACGTGATGTCTTCAATATGAGGATTGCGTAAAAAGAGACATGAGACGCGTAGGTCTTTGTCGTTACCTCGAGTGGTAGTACCGTTTATCGTGAACCTCCCCACCCTTACGGGCGGGGTATCCTCTGTTACAGGTCTAGGGTGACCTGTCCTGCATCGTGCTTACCTTGCATATTTACATAGCGTCTTATTGTAGATTCATTTACCCCTATAGTTGATACGAAAAATCCTGTAGCCCATATACCTCCGTTGTCCCAGTATACTTTGGACAGGAAATCGGAAAATTTGTTTTTTAATATTCGAGATGTGTTTGATTTGAGAGCTGATACTATGTTTGATACTGCATACTTGGGTGGAATGATTATATGGAGGTGTATATGATCTTTATCTATACCTATTTCATGTATTGATACGTCAGGAAAGTATTTTCCGATTTCCCTAAAGATTTTTTCTATATATACATCTATACCGTTTACTAGGATTTTTCGTCTATACCGAGTGACCCATATTATATGATACTGGGTTTGGTATACCGTATGTGCTTGTTTCAACATTTTCATCCCTATACTCTAGCACGATGCAGGATACTGCTCTCATCCCCGCCCTTACGGGCGGGGAGTTCACGCTTTTATTAAACGTTCTCCAATTTGTGAACTCATCGATTGCATCTTTGAAAAGCATATATTTCCAACCAAAAAGTCCACTAGATACTACTCAAGTGGACTTTTCAGGGCTTTCCTACCCGATGGGCAGTTGACCGTTCCCTAGCTAGGGAGACATATCCTTACGGACATGTCATTTAGCATTTTACCCTAACTCTAAGGTGGAAGTCCATTGGTAGTATCGTACCGTTTTATCAGTAGACCCTTGCGGGACAATGGCTTAATATTTAGTTGTCACTACATCCTAGTGTAGTGCCTTTCTATTGTCAAGAAGGACTTTCTATTTCATAGTTCTTTAGAAGTAGAATCACTAAAAAGTCAATTAAAATAAGAGTATTTTGAGTATTAATATAAAATGTCGCACAGCCTTTAGAGCAATGCGACAGTTTTTTGAGAGAAAGACATGGACATTACTCCAGTATTCTTCGCATCTGCTCCAAGAATCCAACAACTTCAGTATCAAAGGGTGGAATATCCTTATGAGAACCAATTCCGATCGGCATAGAGACCCTCGGATTGATCTGCATGAGCTCCCCAATTGTGATCTTGTGTCCTCGATGACCCTTAATGTGACTGAAGAGCTTGATACTTGTATCCAAGCAGAGCTTCGATATGTCCCGAACTCCCTCAGGTGGCAATGTCGCCCACTCCCCCATTTTGCCAAACGGCAGGATGTATGGATAGGCGCAACTGACACCATCTAGAGTCCTCACTGGCGCAAAGCTCTCTGACACTCGCTCTCCAAGAACACGCCCACAGTTTGGGATGAACGGTATGAGATCGTGATCGGGAATCCAGTCGATTAGGTTCTCGAGGGGATCAACAATCACTAACTCCCCGTCGAACACTTCCTGAAGTACAGTGAGTCCCTTGGTACAACAGAAACCGATAACAATCGCAGTGACTTTCAAACCTCGCTCGTTCAGATTTTTGAGAACATAACGGAGCGTGCCTCCCGTGAAGGCTCCATCTTCAGTTAAGACTATGGAACGTCCGGCAATTTGGGCGACGAGCGTGTCCAATTGTTTATCCAAGGCTTCAAACCTAGGGCGGGGACCGTGACCAATGATCTCACCATCTGTGTTGAAGAGACGGTTGATGTTAAGGACCAAACCTTCGCTCTTTAGATTTGAGTCGGCAATCTCTGAGCAAGTGCTCAAAGCTACCTGAGTCTGCTTATTCTGAATGCGACGATCGACTTGTTTCCAAATCTTGCGCCTGATCGCATCCATCGTTATAGTGTGGATTGTCACATGAGGAAGAGCCCGTTGCATCTTTTTGAGGAGATGCGAATGGAAGCTCTTAAACAGCGGATCATTCTGATACGGAACCTTGAGAGTCCCGGTTCGGAATGATTGAAGACGACTGGCGACATCGTAGGTAACCACATAGGTCCCATGATGAGCCGATGAACGGACATTTTGCATGGGACCTTCCTTTTGGTTGAATTGTTATAGAAAAGAACTGACTAAAATCAATCTCTAGTTTATCTTTTTATCGATGATTAACCTAATTATTTCTGCTCACCCTTCATCCTGTCGATCATCAATTTATAGCCACCACATCCTTCTTTTAGCCATCGATTAATTTTTGTAATGGTAACGGGAGACTCGCCTGTTTCTTCCTGGATTTGAGTGAACGGAACACCTGCATCAAGTTTCTTCGCCACCTCCCATCTCATGTCTAATTCTCGTAGATCCCTTTCACTCATTATGTCTCTGAAAAATGCTTTTAGCTCATCTTCATTTTTGAGCGATAAAAAAGCCTTGAGAAGATCTGGCGATTTGAGTTCTGACCAAATATTGTTTTTTTCTGCGTCTGGAATAGCCATATGTATATTAAGTATATCATTGGTCGTTTATCAAAAGAAGTCAATACTACGTGATACCAAAATGCTATGGTAATTTACCCTCATGCCTATCTTCAGAATGGATCCATTCAAGGACGCAAGAAAAAATGCCCATATCTGGCGTGGTGAGAACGCTATCATCTGGTATAACGAAAAACTGGATGGATCTTTCACCGTGCTAACACTGTATGATTTTGGTGACAAAAAGCGGCGAATTTATCTTGAAATAAATGATAAGAATCAGAAGGTGGAGTTTAAGAATGACGAGGTTGGTGAGGAACAATACAATGCTCTTTTGCAGGAAATTTATTTGATTGAGAAATTTATTGCTAAACCGCAACATTTATCAGGATCCTTACCGTTTTAGAAAACAAAAAATCCCCACAAGGCTACAGGCCGAAATGACTGGATTGACAAGCCAAGAAATAGTGTTTAGAGGAGAGAGATTTACGTTTTTTCTTGCCAGCTTTTACACTGTCAGTCCAAAATGATCTTACTCACACTGTTCCCTGATCCGATTCCGTCATACGACCTATAGCCTTATGGGGACTTACTTTACTGATTATTTAATTATACTCTATGAATCCACAATTCTCTAGAATCATGGACTCAATAAAGTGGTGAATGTCGCAAAACATTCACCGGTTAACCCGAACCCTTTTGCATTGTGCGATGCATCACGTTTTGAATAAAAACGTGAAAAAGTAAAGAACTATTCTTTCACCTTAATATCAGGGAACATTTCCCCAATTGTGAATCCTCCCTGTCCGGCAGAATTCTGCTGAACCGCATTCCAGTCGGCGCTATTCGAGCGGGAACGTCTTCTTCGTTCACTCCGTGTAGGAGAGGGTGGCGGAGGTGGCGTGAGAGCCTTGAGTTCGGCAACCTTTTGGATCACCGAGCCATACTCTTGCGCATCTCCTTCCATGAGGTTTTGAATCTCAAGGAACAAGCTGGACCGGAACCCCTCACCACGAAGCGACTCAATGCTTTTGACGGCATCGAGCATCTCGAGACGACTCTTTTCCGAATCACGAAGGCGATCTCCCAGGGCATTGCTTCCTCCCACAAGTTTTTGGACTATGTCCTCGACCTGCGGAAGTGTAGCATTCTCACCTTTGACTTGCGTCTTGATGAAAAAATCTCTGTCGAGATCAACCTTCTGCCCACCAGATAACCACGCCATCATTTCAACCAATCCGTTGCCAGTTGCCTGACTCACGAATTGGAATATCTGAAGCGTAGCCGGAGAAAACTTGCTCCCGTAAATTCCCTCGTCGGTGAGGTAGTACCACTGGTACCCCTTCCACCGACTAAGAATCTGTTCTTTATTCCAACCCTCGGCAACATGCCCGAGACCGGATTTGAGAACAAGGAAGCCAAGCTCCGCAGGCATCACTTGCCCAAGGAGAAGTATTTCCGCATCAGCAATTACCTTCGCCTTATGGGCTTGGGTGCAGTGCTGATTGATATGCTGTTCTGCTTTTTCGTACGGCAGACAGCTCTGGCAGACCAATCGTCCGGAGAGGAAACTTAATTTCTCCGTCGACCCTGCTTTGCTGCAGCGATCGCAATGAGCTTCGCTACGACACTTGGAACATTTCGGATACTCATCCGTTTTATGTCCTTGTGCTAATACGACTCGCTCACGACGACAGGAGCAGACTGGCCAGCAGGCTTGAACTACTGTTTGAACCCAGGCAGGCAACTTACTCCACTTGGCAGATTCATTGACGTTCGTCTCTGAACCTGCTTTTGTAAAATAGATTGCCAAACTCATAGGCCATTCAGCATCCCAACCCACTTGAACCAATTGATCCAGACGAAGTTGGCGATTGGTATCGCACACTCGGGATACAGCAAAGATGTCAGATTTCTCGACAATCTCGCTTTTTCCCGTCTCCGCCCAGATGAGTCCGCCTTGGACAGTATTGTCCACTCGCTCGCTCACGAGCGGAGTCGTCACTACCGTTTCCTCAAGCACCGTCGCCATTGCTAGCGAGGTACTCAAATCAATCGTGTAACGATTCGCCCTTATGGCTCTGTCAGGTCGAGGCGAATCTTTGCCGAGCGTTTTGCGCTCGCACTCACCTTCTTCCTTTTCGTGCAGAAGCCAATCGATGGAAACGGTAACTCGACTTGCAGTACCGTCTCCGTTATCTTTCCAACGATCTTCGTAGACCGCAGGAGCCGCTTCACCACGATAGAGCTTGCTACCGCGCGTATCGGTCTTTCCGACTTCGGTCAGCCTGACTCGCACCTTTTGTCCGACCGGAGCTCTGCTTGGCATGAATACCAAGTACCGCTCGCGTCTGCTCGGACAGTGGGTCGCAATCGGCGACCCAGGTCCTTTGTTACCTTCTTCAACGAGGAGGGTAACAATAGGATGCAGTTCAGCATCCAAGTTAATATCTGGCATACTTCCTCCATTGTTGAGGATTAAATCTCTTTGAACCCACGATTCATCTTCTTGCATCCGCAAGCTCGAATCATGAGTTCAGTAAAGAGGAGAAATTGACGTATTCTCCAGTTTGCTTTCGCAACGGCAAGCAACCACGCTTGCAACCCTCCTTTCATAAATGACGGAATAATTTTGTCTCAGCTTCTTCCGCCGTAAATGCTGAAACTTTTTCAACTCGATCCGAGAAACTCTTTACTGTCGCATCGCTCGTAGTACCAACGTCACAGATGACTGTGAAGACATTGATGTCCAGAGCTTTGCGCGCAGAATTGAATTCTCGGAGAAACTCCTCACTTACTTCGCACTCACCATCGGTGATGAGACAGATATCAGCTTTCTTCAAGCCTTCCTGTCGGATCATCTCCAGCGCCTTGCGAAGCGGCTTCTCGAAGTCAGTGCCGGAGGCGTTGCGGAATGTTTCCGCGAGCTCGAGCATCGCCTCAGCCGATAATTTTCCTTGGCTATACACCCGTGTTTCAAGATGTGTTGTTTTTGCACCGAAGTGCACCCAGCCAAAGGAACGCTTTTGGATTTTGGCATAGTGAGCAAGCGACAGTGTAACTGCCTTCGCCCACATCTGCTTTTGTCCTTCCATGGAACCGGAACCATCTTCGCAGACAATAACGGGACCATGACCAAGTTTTCGCTTGGTTTTTTCGCCGGAGAGTCTAAGCTCTCCTGCTGTCCAACGCTTCAATGCTTTCGCACGGAGTGCCGGATGAATGAGAGCGACCAACTCCGAGCGATGGGCGCGTTTGATGTTTCGACCAGTCTCGACGGTCGTCACACGCACCCCCTCACCCGATATTTTTGAGCGAGCTTTCCTCGCCGCTATCATCCTGATGCGACCGAGAATCGAGGCGAACTTTTTGAGCGCTTCATTGCGCTTGAGTTTCTCGAGCATCCCGAGCGTTTCGGGAATGCTCTTGCGACTCAGTTCACCTTCTTCAAGCCCCCACGCTTCAATAGTCTTGGAAACTTCCTCGACCTTTGTGTGGGCATTCTTGACTGCCTGCATGCCGATGCGAGCAAGCTCACGGAGTTTTTCATCCGCTTCCTTGCTTCCCGGCTTGCCGAGCAATTCTTCTGCCGCAATTTCGGCTTGAAGTTTTGCTTCGTCAGCACTCGCACTAGCAGATTGGGCTTCGGCTTTCGCTTCACCCGCTTGCCTTGCAAGTTCATTGGCAATTGCCTTGGCTTGCGCCGGAGACATTTGCCCTTGACCAGAACCACCTTGCGATGAATTCTGTGCCGCATCTTCTGCCGCATTTTGCAGTGCATCCGCTTGAACCTGAAGCTCCTGCGCCTGCTCCTCGGCTTCATCTGCCTGCTTCTGTGCCTTCTGCACTTTTTGGAGCTTCTCCTTGTCCTTTTCCGGCACCATTGCAACGACGCTTTCGCCCATTGAAATGGTACCAAGAACAGATTGAAGCTCTTTGAATTGTGTTTCAGCATGAAGCTCTCCATAAGCAGTGGATTTCACTGCTTCTCCAAGCATCTTCTGCCAGTAACGGCGATCAGCCGGAACTTCGTCTTTGACAACTGGTTCCGGAGACCATAGCGACTGGTAGAGATCAAGGAGTGATCCTTCAATCCCAGGAAGTGCTTGCGCACCTTTATCCTCGAGATCGGGAATCGCTGGAGTTGCATCACGATGGCGAAGGAAGCGGAGTGCTGTAAAGGCATCCGCATCAGTCACCGCGAGCTTCATGAGCTCTTGCCGAGTGACCGGCTTCACCTTCACTGCGTTTTCCGTTTTCATTTAATTCCTTTCTACTGACGTTTGACGCCAGTCACCACCGCGATTACTTCCGACTTCACTTGCTCAACCTGTTGGGTCAAGCTAGTGATACCTTGGCGCATTGCGTCATCTGACGCTTCACCAAGAAGGCGTTTCAGTTCCGTCCCTGCGCTTTCGCACTGAGTCAGAGCTTCCACACCTTTCCCCCGATTGCCGCTAAGAACCACCTTGACCACTCCGCTCGGTGAGAGCAAAGCATCAATCAATTCTTGTGCATCCGTCAGGGGAGTTTTGATATACGGAGCGATCTTGGCCTTGACGACCGCGATCTGCTCCGGCGTGTCCCAGAGTAGCCACTCCAGAACAACGAGATCCGACTTGCAAACTTTATCCCTGCCCGAAAGCAGAGCGTTGGCTTGCAGAACATCGAACACTCGTCCGAACCGACGATCGTCGGCCCATGCCCATTTGAAGTCTGCGCCGGTATCATTCACCAACTCCTCGTAAATATTGAGGACAATGGTGACGATGTCATCGCTGACTGTGATGAGCTTCCGAAGCTCCCGCAGTTCTTCAACTTCGGCAAGCGTGAGCTGTACCGTTGTTGGAGAACTTGCGGAACGATTGAGACGAGCTTTGACCATTTCGGTCTTGTTCGCTCGATCAAGTGGATTCACCACAACGCGAATGGTCATTCGAGACCATGCCGCGCCAAGGTTTCCCTCGGGATCCGGCAATTCGTTGGAGGCAGAGAGAAACGCCAGCAAAGGCGTTTTGACCTGCTTTCCTTCGTGCCGAACTCCGTCACCCTTTGCGAGGTCGAGCGTGGTTTGCAGAACTCGAGGTTCCGCTTTCCAAATCTCGTCCGCGAAGAGGATGTGAGCGTTTGCCGCTCGACCGAGGGTATCGGTCGTACGGATTGATTTACCACCGGTCGCGGTCGGAACTTCTTCAATGGAGGTTGACTCCACCAGAAGTTGCTCCGAACTTACCACCATCGGCATGAGCGCGTCATAAAATACGCACCCGTCGATCCGTCGCGCCATCGCCTGTACCGTTCCAGTCTTATCAACCCCGGGAGACCCGAGAAAGAAAGCTGGACGACCGGAGATGAGCGAGAGCCATGTGGCTTTCACCACATCGCCTCGTCCGATATGTGAGGCAAGAACCTCACTATTGATTGCTGTGATTTTCTGTGTGTTCTTCATAAATCAGTTGCCTTTCGTATATTATTTTTGTTGAGTTTAATTCCTTCATTAAAAAAAGAATATATTAAAATATTCCGCTTTAAATGAAGGAATTAACTTACAAAAACTGAACAGCACCGATAATCACATTCTCAACCGATCACCGACAAAAGTCAGTGGCCGGACAAAGAGGTGAATGTCCGCATACATTCACCGATTAACCCCTAACCCTTTAACACTTTGCGGTGTGTGGCAAAACTTAATTTGCCTGTGGATTTTCTGGCACCACACGCCCATACCCTCCTTTCCCGGGTACAAGGATTTTCACCCGATCGGCAGAGACATGCTCCACCAGTGCGGGATGAACCAATATCCGCTCTCCAGTATCCTCGCGGAGAACAGAAAGCAGAGGTCGTTGGTCGGCGAAAAAGTCACCGACAGTCAATTCCTTTTTCATTTTTCCTTTCCATTTTGGTTGCCACTTTTATGCAACAACCTGTTCAAACACTTGCTCACCATGATCACGACGTATCATCGCAAGCCACCGCGTTGCTTTAGCGACGGCTATTGATTCCATGCCGTCTATGCCATGCGTGAGCGTAGCAACTCTGGCGAGATCGAACGCCGCCGACGGAGACTTTGCTCTCGCAATCCCGATAAACTCCTTGCGGACTTCATCAGAAAGACGAAAGACAAAAATCGCTCGAAGGCGGAGTTCGGAGAGAGGTCTGTCACCCATACTTGCTTACCTCCCTCTCAATTTCTACAGCTCCCTCTGGATCAATTTCTTGCCAGATGGGAAGTGCAGCACGAACTTCCTCACATTTCCTTGCCCGAAATTCAGGTGAGGTGTTTGTGAGAGTCCGTAAGTTGTCCAAACGATCGCAACGTTTGACGATGATTGCGACCGTGCCTCCTACCACAATCCGACGAAGGTATTCTTCATCAGGTTCTTCTTCATAATCGTGAGAGAGAACACGAACGACGCAGGCTACTTCATTGCCAAACCTTTCGGCAATTTCTTGGTCTGTGGTCGTTGTATCCTCCAACACATCATGGAGAATTGCTGAGATCATGAAAGTATTTGCACCACATGACTTTTCGAGGTCATGCATTTCAAGATACTCTGCAACAAGTCTCATGACACGCAGGACATGCGCGAACTGAGACTCACCACCAGGACGAACTTGTCTCTCATGTTTTCTGTAGGCGAATTCAATCGCCTCAAGAACTTTTTTCATAGAAATCCTTTCTCTATCAACTCACGAACCATTCATGAGTTGAATAAATAGGAGAAGTTGTAACCGAAGCACTTCCCCAAAGCTTCAACGACAATTTATGCATAAAGCATAGGAAGTCGTCATTCCTTTGTGTTTGCCGAGACTAAAGATGCTTTTCTAGGTCAGCGGCAATCGCCTCAAGTTCCTCATTCGTAGCGTCTTGGCGATCAAGGACAGTACGAATTGCGCGGAAAGAATCACCCAAGCCAGCTTCTTGAGCCAGATACTCGGGAGACATACCTCCGGTGAATTTTCCTTCGCGCTCCATGTAGGTAGCACGAGGAAGCAGGTCGCAGGCAATCCGATACAACGGAATCACCTTCTTAACCTGTGGCACCGAAGTTCCCGCCGCACGCCGACTGACCCAGCTTTTCCGATCGGCGGCGTTGGAGAAAAACTCCTTCGCCACTGTTCGGTATTTCTGAGCCAGTTCGGAAGGACTGACCTGCCCGATAAGTCGCAGTATCAACTCGCGACCTTGAGCAGTCGTGTTCCGACCATTCGCCAGAAGCATTTCTGCGACTGACTGAAAGGCTCGGTGACCTCCAACAAGTTCATCCTTGGGACCAAGCTCTGGCGGCACCGCGATGATATCGAGGCGCTGATCCGAGAGCTTGTCCTTGAGCTGAACCAGTTGAGGTTCTTTCATCCCTGCAACGATGCTCACCACATCCATGTCGTGAGCATCGGGTGTGCCGAGCACGATGTCATACGACACCAGCTCAGCTCCCCGATCAAGCGACACTTCATTTGGAAGAAGAATCACTCGCCCCTGCTTTTCAGCAAGGACTTGTGCGAGCTCGCCGAGTGCCCGTTGGCACACTTCAAGCCCACCAAACTCACGGATTTTTTCCGAGACAATTGTCTCAGCTTCGTCCGCAAGTTGATTTCCTTCACCCAATGTGAGTTTGCCTTCACGACCTTGGTTGGCACGCTCGATCAAGAGCGAGACTTCCGAGGATGCAAGAAATGCATCTTGATCTTCCGGAAACTTTCCCGAGAGATAGAGAACGCAGTCCTGCAAAGCCCGTGTCAGACTCTTGTAGAGCTTTCGCGGACTTTCCGTGTTTTCGACGAGCCGTTGCCGGAATTCGCCGATGAATCCAATCGCCTTGGCGGCTAGAGCTTGCCATTGGGCAGTGGGAATCGCTTCCCATGCCTGACGACGAATCTCCAACCCCGAGGTGTCCCCACTTTCATGCCGACTGTGACAGCCGACGACGAAGGTGAGGCAAAGCCAGCTTTCCTGATGTGTGGGATACATTCCCCAGTTCCCAACTTCCCGAGGGAGGCAGAGCAACACATCTTTCGATGTATCCACCAGTTTGGTGGGAAGATCGAAATCTCCCACAAAAACTCCGTTGCGATTATTCGTCACAACGGATGAAAACCGACCGGAACCGAATATGAGTTTTGTGTTCATGCAACTTATCGCCAAAAATACTTCAGCGACACATTGCATGAACACATCCCACTCTTTGAATTCACAAGAAAAATCTTATGAACTCAAAAATGGGGAGGAGCAGACGAGCGTTATCGCATACCTGCTCCTCCTTTTGACCTACCACGGACACTTTTCAGTTTCCGTACCTGACACCACTGGCTCATATCCCCAACAGAGTGCGTGAGCGCTCCAAAAAGGTATTGAGTCAGATTTGGCATCTTCATCCCATGGTTCGGCAACACCAGCGTCACCGATGTAAGCAGTACGAATTTCGTACTGCCCATCAACGAGCTGTTGTAGCTTTACCGTGAGCTTGGTCGTCGGCTCGGGCTCACGATTCTTGACGAACCGTGTAAGACCAGGACGATTGACCCGTTGAGCAAAGATGACTTTGTCATCCGTGCTTGTGGAAACACGATTTGACCGACCGATCACTCGGCCAAGGTCAATAGTTTCCTTAATCCGTTCTCGCCCGTTGGACGAGATTTGCACGAGAGCTAAAGCGAGATACTCGCTTACACCCGCATGCACGTGGCTAACCTCTCGGTCAACCACATTTTCACCGGACTTTAACCGGCCTAGTTTTTTTGTACTCATAATCTTTTTGAGCGTATCATCTGCGATTGCAGATCACACGCTCGATAAAGATGAGAATGTTCCAGGTCATTCTCGAACCTTGTGAGATGGATCGATTTCATACCGTATCATCCCGTTTTCTCACAGCCCAAATTTTCGTGCTGCCGAAAACCTCGCGAAACAAGTTCGCTACCGCTTCAGAATATCCCGCTTTCACGAGGATATCTCGAATCTGTAACCCTCCCAACACATCGAAATACGGTGGACGACGAATTCCGACTACCGCGCAATACTTCTCCACTTCGGAGAGCATCTTCTTCCCGAAGCCCTTGAGCTTTAGAAGTTCAGCTTCCGATTTTCCGAGCAAGACATCCATCGTGTGAATGTTGCCAGACTGAAGAACAGTTGCGAGCGTGTGGAGAAAACATCTTCCACTTTGACCGATGCCAGTACGCTGATTATTTTTTGTTTTGTATTTTCTGTATTCATAAGCAATCTATCGCCGAAATATATCAGCAACACATTGCTTATGAATACCTGCGCACTGGTCAAGAACTATTTCTCTATGAGTCCGTCTGATTTTAGCAGACGAACTCAACAAAGAGGAGAATTTTTAACCCTTACCCTTCCTGCAAGATTCTCCTAGAACTTGCAGGGCTTCCTCGCTATTCTGTTGCCATCTTGCGAGCCAAGACCGTGTATCACTCTTTCGAGTACACACAGGGAACCTGTAGCAAACTAGTTGCCACGGATCATCTCAAGCCATTCGGCCCAAGAGACCAGGGTTCCGTCACTGAGGATCACATACATGGTATGTTTCTCCACCACCCATTTTCGTAGGGTGCGTCCGTGCGACTAACACAGACCGCTTCACGATGTCATTTCTTTTTTCGGGTAACATTCCCCGCGCGATCAGTACATTTTCTCCGTACCGTTTCAAGCCGTCGCTCGACTTTATTTTTTTGGCGGACTATCGGACAAATTCCCGACGAATTCCTGCCAATGCTCGTGACCAACCCTCATGCCATGTTACCAGGGCGAGAAGATGGATAGCGATTCTTGCCGCTCCACCGTGTTTGCCGACGGCGCGACAGACTAAGAACATCTCGATTGTCTTCATAGTATTTCATGCGTGAATGTGATCATGCACAAAATACTATGAAGACTTCAGTTTATCTATATTTACCAATGAGCTAACGATCCTAAAATCGCAAGCTCAAAAAGTAGGAGAAATTGACGTATTCTCCAATTGACTTTCGTCACGGCAAGCAACCACGCTTTCAACCGCGATTGATTAACCTCCACCAATCAAGGAGTGTTCTGTTCGAGCCTGCGCTCAAGTCAAACACACAAAACTTTTTTACCTTGATTTACACGACCGGATTTTGTCGCAACCAAACTTTCGTCTGGCGTTTTCCAGTTGATGATTAGTCAACCAGTTGCCCGACAGTGAATTTGTCACCGTGGGCAATTCCGACGACGTACTTGCTCAGCTTCGGATCGAAGCAGGCAACCGCCTGATAGAGATGTCCTAGCTTGTGAGCCAGAACCATCGCCACCGGCAGCGACGCCGGACCGTTCACGCGGATGATCTCACCGCCGGTGAGCTCCTTTGCCTCGATCATTTCGTTCAAGCGCGTTTCCGCATCTTTCACGATCTGGTCATTCTGCGCAGGTGCTCCGAATCCGACTTTGAGAACTCCGTCAACGATGCTGATGTTGTATGTGTTCATGTTTTTCAGAACACTACAAGGGAACGCTTATTTTAATATTTCTAGAACACAACGAGTGTTCAGAGCTCCATTTCGGTAACTTTTTTGAAATATAATTTAAGTGTCTTGCAGTGTGTACTTTGAAAATAATTTTTACTTTCAAGGTACACACCACAAGACTCTGTTTTCGTCCTTTCGGACTCATCAGTCCGGATACTCATCCGGAGAACAGAGGGGTGAACGGATTAAACGTTGCACCCCACATAACCCAAACCCAAAGAACTACTTGCAAAGCGTAACCAAATGCTCAGCAAGCGCCCGAACCATCGGACGATTCGTAATCGGTTCGCCTCGCTCGAGGTGATGAACCGATCCCTTAAGGATTCCGTCAGAGCTTGCGCTCAGGACTTTATCCTCAGTTCCGTTATAATCCGAGTGAACCTCGGCAACAACGGTGAGCCCGAGCTTTCGGGCAAACTCATACCACTCCGGCAAGCGACCTAGGTCACCAGCCAGAAAGATGATGTGAGTGGCAGTTGAGCAAATCTGCTCATTTTCAACTGATGGGATACCGCCGATATCCACCAGTGTGAGCGGGAGCGAGCAGTTTTTGACACTGTCAGCAACCCGCGACACGAACTCCGGCGTGAACTTAGCTTTGTAAGCTGCCTTGCACGCCGCCGCGACCGCGGGGTCATGATTCACAGTTTCCTGAAACCAAGACCCTTCGCCGTCAGGGCATGCCGTAATTATGTATGGGTACGGCGCCCCTTCAATTGCACGGACAGCCTGCTTCAGGCCTTCTCGCATGCAACTTTTTCCGGACCGTGGCGGTCCAGCGATCACGATTTTCATCGGTATTTCCTTTCCGCTCGCCATCGGCCGGCGAATTGCCTGGAATCGCACCTCGAGCATCTGCTCAAGGTTAAATACGACCCCTCTTACCCCACCCAACCTTAAGTCTTTCGAGCTATCAATTCAGTGGGGCGAAGAGGAATAACATTGCAGAACTATTTGTTCCGCGTTTTCCCATCACAAAGATTGCTCTTTATGAAGTTACTTCGCTATTTAATTTTCAATGATCATCCTTGCTCTCACCTTCAGTTCCGACTTCATGACTTTCGTTGTCGGCTTCAGGTCGCAAAGACATTTCTCGAAACAAGATGGGTTAGATCTTCTTTCGAGCGGTGTCCTTGCGAGACTACCGTGTGTAAAGCGTGCGTTTGCAATTCATGCGTCCCGGCGGACGGAATCTTCGGAATTTCATCAAGATTTGCAGCTTGAATCCATTCTCTGCGCTTCACTTTGCAAATAAGATTGCATGAGACTGGTTTTTATCTTCACTCTCTCCTCTTTGCCGCACTTAGCCACTTTCGTGGAGGCTTCGGTCACCTTCCTTTCGGACTAGAGATTGAAGAACACTCTCATACGATCTTCTCAAAGAACTATTAAATCGGAATCATCCGATACTCTCTCCTCATTGAGAGAAGTGTGATAACGCTTACATAATTTGTTGATTGTTCGTCATCACGCTTCTTTCAACGATACTCTACTGAAAAAGCGACTAGGAGTTCTCCTCTAAATACACGCCTTTGCATTTGACTGCATTGTCGTTCTTTAGAAGAGATCTCCCAATCGCCTTAGCTTTTTCAGCTGTGTTGATCAGTAGCAACCATTCATGCGGAGTCCAAGCAGACCTCAGCTTGAATCCTTACCTTTCGGTGGAATTGATTGGTCCTTTTACTTCAGGACTTGAAGACTCTCTCCTCTAAAGATTGTCTATATATTGATTTGTGATGAACTTCGTTGCCTTGACTCTTACCTCCATATCATATCATACTGTCTATCCTGTGTCAAGTGCTTCTTTTTTTCAAACTTTCTATAACTTACTCTTACCCTTATAGTATAGCATAGCCTGTCCTTCTTGTCAAGCGATTCTCGTGAACCTTTCTTGAGAAGAACCTGTGTGCCATATCTCATCCTCTACTGCTGTAAGTATACCATAGTATGGTGATACTGTCAAGCACTTCACACTTTCTTTTTAAGATACCCGAAAATACAGCTATAAATATGGCTTTTATGGAGGTACTTTTAAACTGTCACAGTTTGTCTACTATATGATGCTAGCTAGATTCCAAAGGTTCAACATATCCGTAGTATGGGCATCCTTTGATCCGTGATCCTCAATTAGGGTAATAAAATTACCCTTTTCGCCAATGCTGTCTAGACTACTACCCACTGTATAAAGCTGATTACCATCAATAATGATGTATCTATCATGTAAGTCATCGTGTATTCTGCACTCTATTTTCACTAGAGGATACTGTTTTGCAAAATATACCAAATCGGCCGTAAAGCCATCGAATTTGGTCTTGTTCTTATTACCAATCAAGAATTTCAGGGTGAGGTCAGCTTTATTTTCAACGACAGTAGTCAGCATCGGTAGGATACTACGCTGAAGATAATTATCAATTATAAAGACTTCCTGCTTGGCAGTATTCAATACATTTTGCAAATGAGCTCGACCGTCGAAAGGCCTTCCCGCAGGAACATAGATTTCAGTTTTGAAGTCCTTTCCAGTCAGCCTATTAACCGACTGGCTTATAAAGGCTATGATATCTTTTAAATCTTTTTCCGCTTCTCCTGGATTAGTAAAACCTGGCTTAGGGACATTCTTCCATCCTGATGTGATTTTCTTAAAATGCCTCCTCGCCAATTCTATTTATTAAACAAAAGTGTATGAAGAAAGGGGTACTTGCCATATCCATGAAAGCTGGAGTGATTGATGTCCTTATGTGACGCTGGTACAAACCTGATTTTTGATTTCATAATTAGCTTAGTTAGTTGATAAAGTTCGACCTTTTTTGACGGGACCGGCATAGAAAAAACGCCGATTTTTGATCGACGTTTCTCAAACTTTATTTGTTGTTTTATAAGGGTTTTTTCCGTTTTTTACCCTAGAAGATGGTAGTGTTATATCTTATATCCTAAACTCCACCACATCCCCATCCTTCACCACATATTCCTTCCCCTCTGTCCTCACTAATCCATGCTCACGAGCTTTGCCATATGAGCCAGCAGAGAGAAGTTCATCCCAATGTATCACTTCAGCACGGATGAATTTATCTTTGAAATCACCATGTATAGCTGTACCAGCTTCTGGCGCTGTCCAGCCTCTTCCTATTGTCCATGCCCTAGTCTCATCTTCTCCAGTAGTGAAATATGTAATAAGATCTAGAAGCTCATAACCCTTCTTTATTAGATTATCTATACCATCATCCTTTGCACCTAGGCCCTCGCGCAATTCTTGCTTATCCTTTTCATCTATATCCTTCAATTCATGTTCTATACCAGCATCGACTATTAACCATTTCGCATTATTATCATGGAAAAATTTGATAAGATCTTTATACCTATTATCATTTATTTCATCTAGATTCTTGCCTCCTGCCTTTTTATTGAGTATATACATGAAGGGCTTCGAAGTGAGTAGATGTAGAAACTTCAAGAATGGCTTTTCGAATTCATCTACTATGATACTAGATGCGAGCTTTCCTGATTCTAGAATGATTTTCAATTTCTCTAGAAGACTATTCTCTATTATTGCTTCTTTCTTACCTGCTCTCACATCTCTACTCAGATTGGAGAGTCTCTTCGTCACAGTCTGTAGATCTGCAAGTATTAGTTCTAGATTGATCACTTCTATATCACCCATTGGATCAATTTTCCCAGATACATGGATAATATCATCATCTTCGAATATCCTCACGACTTCTGTTATTGCATCTGTTTCGCGAATATTGGAAAGGAATTGATTGCCGAGTCCCTCTCCTGCTGATGCACCCTTCACAAGCCCAGCAATATCTACGAATTCTATTGCCGCTGGTATTGTTTTCTTTGATTTAGAAAATTCGGAAAGTTTCCATAGTCTAAGATCAGGTACAGCAACTACACCTACAGATGGATCTATAGTAGCAAAGGGATAATTAGCAACGAGAACACTCTTCCTCGTAAGAGCATTGAAAAGTGTTGATTTCCCAACATTTGGTAGACCGACGATACCTATACTTAATGACATACCCTAAAGATACAGGAAATAAGTAAAGTTGTAAAATTATTATCTATCGCCATGGGATTATAGAATCTTTAGCATAAGTAACACTTATATCTATTACACCTGGATTTCTATTATATTCTGAATAACATCCTCCACCGAAGCCACCACAAGAAATATTAGGATCTATTGTGGTAACATTATTACAAACTTTCACATATTCATCAGGATAATTACTTTTCAGATATTTTATTATCTTTTTAATAATTCTTCTATCAGAATCATTATATATTACCCTTCTCATATATAGTAAGTGGTACTTTATTCCAATTATTTATAATAGAAGTAATGAATTTCCATGCGGCTATAACCTCATCTGTACTGGTGAAGAGTGTCTGATCTCCCACTATTGCATCATACAGTACCCTCTCATATGCATCAGGAAGTATCTGTAGAGATCGTGAATCAGAATATTTGAATTTCAATGTTTTCGGCTCTACTTCCATATTGAATCCAGGAGTCTTCACGAAGAATCGTATCTTGATACCCTCATCTGGCTGTATACGGAAAGTCAATATATTCTGATTATCTGGATTATCATCTCTATCACCCTTTATATCATTCTTGAAATATATATCTATTTCACTTTTATTCTCTTTCTGGGCCTTACCACTCTCTAAATAGAATGGTATATCCTTCCATCTCTGCGAATCTATATATGTCTCAATACGGAAATATGTTTCTGTATTACTATTAGCTTTCACTCCTTTCTCCTGTGTATATCCATTATACTGAGATCTCACTATATTCTCTAACATTTTCTTAGGATCTATCTGTTCTATTTTATTTATTATTTTCGCTCTTTCTTTACGAATAGAGAGGGCATCGAGATTCTCTGGTCTCTCCATAGCGACAAGAGCAAGCATCTGCAATATATGATTCTGCCCGACATCCTTCAGAGCTCCTAATTTATCATAGAATTCTCCCCTTCCTTCCATTTCATTCTTCTCCAATAACTTTATATGTACTGCATCTATATATTTCGAATTCCATAATGGCTCGAATAGAGTATTAGAGAATCGGAAAGAAAGTATATTCTGTAGAGCTTCTTTTGCTAGATAATGATCTATACGGAATATCTGCTCTTCTTTGAAAAGTTTCCCTAATTTCTTATCTAGACTTCTCGCACCCTCTATATCATTGCCAAATGGCTTCTCTACTAGTACCCTCGTCCATCCCTCACCATCACTACATGGTATTGTGAGTCCGGATCTAGAGAGATACTCCAATATAGTCTCATAGAAATGTGGTGCAACTGCAAGATGAAAAAGCTTATTGGAACATTGTCCGAAACTATCATCTATAAGATTCAAGCGAAGGGAGAGATTGGCATATGATGGAGTGGAATCAAATAATCCCTGTTCATAATACATATGATCTAGGAAATGCTTTATATCTTCTTCATGATACTGTCCTGGCTTCACCTTTATATGTCCACGTATATATTCGCGGAATTCCTCACGAGTAAAGGAGCGCCTAGAGAAGCCTACTATGGAGAACTTCATTGGTAGGCGCTTATTCACATATAGATTAAGAAGTGAGGGTAAGAGCTTTCTCCCTGATAGATCACCAGTGATACCGAATATAATGAAAATTGTAGGTGACATAGTATGAATATATTAGCATATATTCATATAGAAAACATATTATTTGGAAAGTCTAATTATATACTGAGTATGAGAGGATAAGCGAAGAAACTAAGAGTAAAATATAATATACAACGTACCAATGTCCAGCCCTTATCAGCTCTTGTCAGACTTCCGCCACTGTATATTGCATATGCAATGTTCTTGAATAATAATAATGGAAGTATGAAATATGATGCCAATACCCATTGATTGAGCCAGATTACTAGCAATTCTGCTGGTATACTCTTACCGAAGACTATTACTACTGATACTGCAAGATAGAAGAATTCTAATATCTTTAATATTGAAAAAAAACTTTTTGCTTTTTGATTTTGTAAATTCATATTATTTTTTTAATTAATAATTTATTATACTTTATATACCATATATTTTAGCATAGTATGGGGATAAAGTAATCAACAGGTATCCGAGTTTGATGTTGACACAAGATAGTTAATAATATAGTATATAGATACAAATGGCTTCGGCCCGACTCCATCGCAAGATGGAGGTAAAAATTAAAGAATTCAGGGTATAAGAGCCTTGAATTTTTTAATTAATAATAGAAAATCTTCACTAGAAATTTCACCGAATCTATGACTTAGACGCCTTGCATCTACCAATCTAATCTGTGACAAGATAGCAACGCTATTATTAGAATCAATAAATTTAAAAGAAAAATAGTATTTTGTATCTTTTTTTGTATGCGTTAATGGAATTGCCCAGAAAATATCATTATTGAACTTGCGAAAGATAATAACTGGCCTTAGGAAATCCTCACCTCCTCCATCCTGTTCAAATCCAACATTTATACCTAAAATACACCACCAGATTTCTCTTTCATGAAAAAATGGCCGATGGGAAACTTCATCAACCTTTGTTTTTTTATTATGCCATTCTTGAAAATCTTTTTTCATATGCACCATTCTATACTATTTTCTAGATGCATACAAAATCAAGTTAATAAGATAACTTTCAACTTTATAACTTTATAACTTCTTCTACCTTCCCATATTATACAACTGCCTTACCTCTGTGGCCGATAGTGCGCGGTTGTAGATGCGGATGTCGTCGAGGGAGCCATTAAAGTAATACTGTGTACTGGCTAATCTGATACCTGTAACGACATTACTTGTACCATTTACTGGTGCACCACTATTTTGATTTGCAGTGCCAGATAAAACGCCGTTTATATAGATATTAGTAATACTGCCAGTACTATCCCTCGTTGCAGTAACGAATGACCATCGATTTAAAACAACTGATGAATTAGTGCTGTTTGCTATATTAGTTCCTCCATTGCCGGTAAATGAAAGTATGCTGTTTGTAGAATTTACAAAAAACTCTGTTCTACTATTTGAGACTATTCTTCCTAAATTTCCATTTCCAAAACTTCTCGGATACATCCATGCGGAAATACTTATAGCAGAAGTACCTATGAAGTCGCTTCCTTCTTTTATATAATCGTTTACCCCATCAAATTTCCCCGCCTGCCCCACTTTTCCCTTCGCATAGAAAGTAGAAGAAGCGATGTTCATTGCATTCCCATGATTGCCCTGACCACTCATATCTCTAATAACCCCATTTACTACATCACCACCATCAAAGGTCCAGTAACCTACCAGTCCACATGATAATCCAGATGTGCAATTTGTATTGCCTACTGATTGGGAGGCAGAGACCTTTGATCCTGCTGTGGAGTTATATAGGGCACTCACCTCGCTTGCCGATAGCGCGCGATTATAGATGCGGACGTCGTCGAGAAAGCCATCAAACCAAGCATCGTTATTTCCTCTCTCTCCAATACGAAATGCTCTGTTATTACCTTGATATTGCTCAACTGGAATACCCGTGGTATTTTGTCCAATAGATATACCATTTTTATAAATCTCTAAAGATACAGAGGGAGTAAAAACTGCTACATAATGATTCCAAATATTATTATCGTGTAAATCATTTACGGTAAGAGAAATGATTTCGGTACTGCTAGTAGCAACAATGAATGTTGCATCTTTACTATTGTTAACTCCAAAATTATAACCTCTGGTACTACCACCACCTTGTGTTCCCAAACCACTAACTGTGGCACTTGTGCCACTTCCCTTAAACCAACCAGAAATTGTCATTGCTCCTGTTGGTTTGAAAGAAGAATTGTTAGAAACACTCACATAATCATCCCCCCCATCAAAATTCCCCGCCTGCCCGACTTTTCCCTTCGTATAGAAAGTACTACTTGCGATATTTATAGCATTCCCATGATTCCCCTGACCACTCTTATCCCTAATCACCCCATTCACTACATCCTTACCATCGAATGTCCACCAACCGACAAGGCCAGAAGATAGATTGAGAATATTACTAGGCACACCGATACTCATAGCTTCAACTCTATTAGGAGAGAATAGGAAAAATATGGAAAAAGAAAGAATAAAAAAGAAGAAAGAAAGAAAAGATAATAATGAAATAACCTTTATACTCTTCATTTAGATTTAATATATGACTTTATAGATTCTATATAACTATCGTATAATGGTATAAATTCTTTTGCTGAATTATAAAAGATGAAATTATCCTCATCAAAATCATATTCATGAATTAAAATATTTCTAAGATTAGAACTTTTTACAAATTGAGCATTTATATCACTAGCAATTTCTACAATCAATTGGAAATTCCTTTCTGCAGAGCGGATATTAGTAAATACTTTTTTAAATTCAGAAAAAGGTAATACTAAAAGTTGATTCAATTCAGACAATAATACCTTCATCTGCTCTAATTTTTTTAAAATAAGATCATGCGACATAATTTTCTAATATTACACGCTCACGCATACGACGGAATTTTGCAGTATCCTGATATTCCTTAAAAGCTCTAACTTTGAATCTAATAAAATCATATATATCACCTTCTATCAATTTCCCCTTCTTTGCTACTTCGAATTTCAATATTGGTGATGCAGAAGAGAGATCGACAAGATCAATCTTATCTTCATTTATATTCAATCTATTTGATAGAGAATGAGCTATATCTGTACGTGAAGCAAGAGTTAATGGATTATAAGAAAAAACTCCAAAATCAAAATCTGAGGATAGTGTTGCTCTACCAGAAATCTGAGAACCAAATGCTATTATAATTGGCTTATTCATTTGCTATATTATATCATAATATACATATTTCATATAGCTTTAAACTTTATAACTTTCAACTTTATAACTCTTTTACCTCCCCATATTATATAACTGCTGTACTTCTGTGGCCGATAGCACGCGGTTGTAGATACGGACGTCGTCAAGGGAGCCATTCGTAGCTGACGAACCAATTTGCAGTGGAACACTTCCTGCAATAAGAGAAACTCCATTTATCTCTATATCATGAGAAATTAAAGAAGTGTTTCTATAAAATTTAACATTGGCAGCTGTATCTGAACCATCCCAAGTCATAACTATATACACCCATTGATTAATGGGTAATGAACCAAAACTTAAAGATGATCTGACGGTTATATCCGTTGAGCCATCTTTTATAAAGAAAAGCCTATTTCCAAATTGATATTGTAAATAATAATATCCAGTGCCATTGATTACTGACCCTTTTATAAAAAATGTCTGCGAACCAGTTCCTGTAACATTATTTTTAAACCAAAATGATATAGACAGACCATTTGTAAGTTCATTAGTAACAAAATTTGTAGAAATATAATCATTCACCCCATCAAAATTCAACCCTTGCCCCACTTTACCTGCCGTAACTGCTGTAGAAGTAGAAGTGAAACCGATCATAGCCCCATTATTACCATTCCCACTTTTATCTTTTACATTCTGTATCATATCCGGCCCGTCGAATGTCCACCAACCGACTAGACCCTGACTGAGATTGCTAGGACCAGGAAGAGAGATATTTTGTTTACCTGATTTACTACTATCATAGACTTTCTTTATTTCAGTGGCAGACAGAGCCCTATTATATACTCTAATATCATCTAGATATCCATACCAATTCCCATTACCTTGATCATCACGCGCACCGAGTACAGAAGCTCCACCGGGAGAGTCAGTATTGGTACTTGTTGCAATAGAAAGTCCATCTTTATATAGATCTACATTATTACCATCAAAGACATAGCAAACATGTACCCATGTATTATTGCTAAATACTGCAGAACTAGACTGGGAACCTTTCGCTGTTGCTCCAGAACGATAAGAGACAAATAATTTACCATCATTTACTATACTCCCCATACGTATACCATTACTA
>Ga0208375_1001072_pt1 | contig 33099 bp, 34 predicted proteins | sample RifOxyD1_FD_184038 | JGI IMG/M metagenome (GOLD analysis project Ga0208375, IMG submission 184038) | Soil microbial communities from Rifle, Colorado - Rifle Oxygen_injection D1 (SPAdes) | ecosystem: Environmental > Terrestrial > Deep subsurface > Rock core/Sediment | place: Rifle, Colorado...
ACCATTCTTTTCCAGATATTCAGTATTTGGAAAATCCCCTTGCACCGGCAAATGCGCATAGGCAGGCTGCTTGTGCATGCCGATGAAAAATGTCCTGGTTTCAATGCCGCGCTTGTGCAATTCCTCTCGCAACCGCGGCATCGTCAAGGGAAATTTCTCCGTAACAACGACACCATACATCCAATACACATTCTTCGCCCACGGCTCCTCAGCGGGAAGAACGATCCCCGGCACTTCTTTCAGTAAAGAATTGTACATCTGAGCATTTCTGCGCCTGGCTTCTACTAATTCTTCTATCTTCTCCAACTGCGCCAAGCCGATAGCCGCCTGCATATTCGTTAAGCGGTAATTGTATCCGACCTCCTGATGTAAAAATCGAGGTTCGCCAAAAAAGTGATTTCGCAATTTTCGAGCACGTTCCGCCCACGATTCATTATTAGTGATAACCATGCCGCCTTCGCCACTCGTGATAATTTTATTTGCATAAAAACTGAACGTAGCAATGTCTCCTAAGGATCCTGTTTTTCTGCCTTTGTATTCGGCGCCATGCGCTTCTGCCGCATCCTCAATAACAATTAAATTATGTTTTCGCGCAACCTCCATCACAGCATCCATGTCAACTGGATGGCCATAAATATGAACAACCATGATCGCTTTGGTCCGAGGAGTAATTTTCTCCTCAATCTGCGCTGGATCCATATTCCATGTTCTCAACTCTGAATCAACAAACACCGGTATCGCTCCCATTTGCACAATAGGATTGCATGAACCAATCATGGTAAACGAGGGAAGAATCACTTCATCGCCGGATTTGATGCCTGCTGCTAACAATGCCAGATGAATGGCTTTCGTGCCATTCGAACAGCTTACCCCATACTTAACCCCACAATATTTGCTAAACTTTTCTTCAAATTCCTGAATATACTTTCCACTAGAAGAAATCCAGCCTGATTTAACAGCGTCAATAACATATGCTAGTTCATTTCCTTGGAGTGTCGGCTCACAGACGGGAATAAATTGCTTCATGTTCTTGTTTCTCCAACAAACCGCTTCTCTTCATCTCTTCCACGATATGGGCCTTGTTTTAATTCCACCATTTTCGCATCATCAAGGAGAGTCAGCCCATGGCCGGTATTAAGAACGATAGTATCACCTGTTCTAATAATTACTTCTGCCACTTTGGCATCATTGTCCCGATCATCATATAACTCAATTTTAACTCTGCCCGAGACTACATAAAAAAATTCCTGTACGGGAAAGTTTGTTAGTTTTGAAAAGGGAAGATGAAAATGAGCTTTCACAACTTCTCCTTTTCTGCGATTATGAATCCCCACTTGAAATGGAAACTCATTGGGCGTAACAAAAGTCATGCTCTCTCCTTTTGCATCCATTTCCGCAAGGCATTCTGCTCGCGTAATGATAGCTAAAATTCTGCCGTTATGTTCTATCTGTTCTATATTCGCGATACCCCTCTCCATTTTCATCTCTAGTGGAGAAACAGTTTAAAAACCTTATGAATACGAGGTATTCTTTTATCCCTTCTTCAACGCAACATAAAAAACAAATGGTATCGCCAAAATCGCAAAAAGAACATCTAGATACATCATCAAAAATCCAAAGCCATTAAGAACTGTTCCAAATCCCTGCGGGGTATAGGTATCAACTGCTTTTTCAGGGTACTTCCAGCCTACGGGATAAAACCAAAAGACGTGCGTCTGGTCAATAATATCATATACTCCGGTAGGAACAGTTAGGGATCCTTGATAAATATTAAAATTATGAGTCGCTTGTATCGCATGGATTTTTTGCGTATTCTCTCTAAAATAAGCGGAGATCTCTTCGCCCGTATTATAAATCCGCTGGAAATCTTCCGGCTTCCAGCCGCAGTTTGACCCTTTATCACATTCAATGTAATACAGAGGAACAGTTTTCGCTTCACCGGGAATTTTTTCAAGGTTATTTGTAATCTCTGCAAATTGCATGCCATCGACGTAATGCTTATCATTAAACACCCAGGCATGAATTCCGCGGTAAATCCGCGGATCAATAACGACCACAGCATCTTCTGGAATATTCTCATGCACATAGTCGCGCAACGAGAGAGTAATCGAGAGATCGCGTTCCTGGATAATGTTCTGAACGGCCATAACCGTCATAATAAGAACAAAGATAATAACGATGTTGGAAAAATATTTGAACGAAAATTGCTGTCGTACTTTTTCGGCAAGGATCTCTAGTGCAGGACCGGCAAAGATACTTAACACCAGTGGAACAAGCACATAGTGGCTGGAACTTCCCGTTTGGCCAGCGACATAGAGATAAATAAAAATCAGCGGCAAAAGAAGTGTCCACGCCTCATATTTATGCTTGCGAAATAAAAGAAAAAAACCAAGCATGCCTGTGACAAAAAGTACGCCGTCTAACGCAAGAAATTTTCCTGCCAAGCCGCGAGATATTTCACCCAGCCTGGTAAAAGTCCATGGTTTCGCTTCCATCCCCTGATGCGCCGTTTCACCTATGCCCAGAACGACAGAAAAGTAATAATCAGTGATCCCGGTTTCTTTATAGGTAAAATAATTATAGATAAGGACTGGTGAAAGAAGGAGCGCTATAAGAAAGACGCTTACAAGAATTATTTTCGCCATCTTTTTGTCGACGGAAACTTTTTTTTCATCTGAAACTTTCAAGAATGATTTCTTTTTGTATTCATGCAAAAGCCACACGACAAAAAAGGCAAGAGCAAAAAGAATGACAATATTTTTCATCAAAATGGCCAGCGAGAGAAACAAAGCCGTCGAATAGTAATTATGATGGCTTCCTTTCAACGCCCGGATAAAGAAAAAAGAGCTAAGCAGGGCAAAGAAATAGGCAGCCATGTCCATCTCGGTATTATACGTTAAAGCATAGCCTGACACCGCAAACAAAAAAGACGACATTAATGCTGCCTTCGTGGAAGAAAACAATTCTTTGGAGAGGAGATACACCACAAGCACCGCCAGGGAACCAAAGACAATGGCCGTAAGGCGAACCGATACAGAGGTAATCCCGCCAGACATCATATATCCAAGATCCGTGAGATAAAAAAATAACGGAGATTGTTCGATAGTACCCAGCCTTTGCGCGGAGATGATATTCAACGGGATAATAGAATAAATCATTTCATCCGTGCCGACATCAGTATGATACGCTGCAATAATTCTTAATACAAAAGCAAGAAGAAAGATCATTAATAGGATAAAATTAGTTTTCGTGATCTTCATTTGTTTAATACCCATCCATTTTTTAATTTGGGGAAAAAACACACCCCGTCTGCGTCATTTTCCCACCTGCTCCTAAACAACAGTTTGTAATTTCGCGAACTTTGCTGCAGTATTCCTCTCCGCCTTTCTCACATTTCCATTGAATACACTTGTTAAAACCATCTTCCCCAATATTTTTGCGAGCGTTAAATGAGAAAATGATCATCAAGATCAATAGCCCATAGAGTACAAAAAGCAATCCTTTTTGGGCAGGGGATAACGTTGATTCCATCTTTTTCTTTTCCAAATTTTTTCTTTATAAATTATGTGAGTTATTTGAGTTTAAATGAGGTGAGTTTTGCTTATTTTTGTTTATGTTCATTTATTTTAAAAATTAATCTATTAATTCACCTTCAACGCCACAAAACTTCCCTCCACTTGATGCGCTGGTGTAAATAATCCTGAACTCAACAGTTCATCATAGCGCTGCTGCAATAAGGTCGTTTCATTTTCCGTTTTGGCAAGATACTTGGCATCCATCCTTCCATTGATAACAAGATATTGGTATTCATTCTTCTTTAAAAAGGAATGAAGATCAGGGATTTCCTTCTGTAAGATGCCGGTCCTCACATCAATTACCTCCTGGCACCAAAGACAGCTAAAGGCGCCAAATCCAAGGGTTAATTTATCGCGAGGAGAATAGAGAAAAACGGGAGTGTTATCTGGAAGAGACGCAAACCATTGACCGTACTGGAACGCTTCCTGGGGAGCGACAAATGAGCCGGACGTGGGCCAGATCGCCGTGTTTGCCGTAGACTTCTGATAACCAGACGTTACTAAAAGACCAAGAATAACCCCGACGATAACAAATCCTTTTAATAACTGCGATTTGGAAAAGAAAGATTTCAGAAAAGAAAATCCTTCTGCGGCAAGCAACGCCACAGGAATCGCCAGGAGCATCCACACCCGGAACGGACCGCGAGCCACAGACACGGGAAAGGTCTGCCCGTTCACTCCCCAGAATGCAAAGATCAGCCAGAATAACGCCACACAGCGCCACGTGTTTTCTTGTTGAACAAGCGAAGAGCGATATTTCCACAGAAGAAAGATAACTCCCAACAACACTAAGAGGGAAAGAACAACCCCAATGCCGATAGGATTGTTGATCATGTTATTTTTCTGCGCAACAAAGAAATCATTGAAGGTATAGGCTCTTGATCCGCTTCCTCCAGGTGAAACAAGAGACCCTATGAAACTTAAGATGTTAAATTTTCTGGCAACGGCAACATGGACATCAGTGCCGGCAGCATAGGATGTTCCTACATTGTAATAACTGGCAAATCCTTGCAGTCCGTATTTTTTCAGCATCGTCCCCCACCAGACCAGGGAAACAAGAAATCCGCCGATGAGAGCTGTTGCATGCCGAACAAAAAAATGTCTCTGCGTAACAGAAATAACAACAATATAAAGAACAATCATCGTTGAAAGTTTGAGAGGCTGATCTATGTTCTGGCTCACCCAAATGCTTGCCACCAGCAAAACGGCAAGGGGCCACCATTGTTTCTCCGTACGCATCTTTTCAAAGACATACATCGTAGGAAAAAACAGAGTAATAACTAAACTATGCGCCCAAATAAAGTGACTAAGGTACGACGGAACAACAGCTAAGATAAATGTCGCAAAAAGAGCTTTGCTATTGTTACCGATAAATTGTTTCGCGAAAAGATAGAAAAAGATAAATCCCAGAGAGATAATCAGCGCGTTAAAAAATTTTAACGTCCATGTGAGATTAGCTGATGTCTGATGAAGAACTCCCATCATAATGTCATATGCCGGAGGATACGGATCGATGTACGAAAGCACGGAATCAATTTCCCTTTCTGTATTTTGCAATGGCGGGTCATATGCAGTTTTCTCCAGAGCTACATACTTCGCACCCACGGCATGCCCCCAAGGATCTTCATCTTCCAAATAAGGATACGAAAAAGCGCCTTTTGTATACATATACAAAGACAGCAACGAAATGGCCAACACGAGAAGAATAGCGAGTGTTGATTTTGTTACTTTAAATGATGGAGGAGATGATAAGATATGGAGATATGAATTTTTCAGATATTTTTTTTCTTTGATACACACGTATATTGGAAGAACAAGACTTAACACCAGGAATACTCTCCAATCTAACGGAAGATGAAGAAAATTAAGAAAGATAGAAAGAATAGAAAATATTCCCAAGCCTATGCCTATGTTGACAAACGCTCTTTCCAGAATACTATTTTCGAGAGTGATTCCTTTTTTTCGCAGCAAATACGTTGCGGTCCACCCTAGTCCCAAAGTATAGATGAAAAACAGGAATATTGTGACAATGCTGGCGGCCATGCCCCCATTAAAACGAATTGCGTTTTTAAAGGTTATTGAATTGAAATTAACTTTAATGGGGATGGATCTTTAATTAATAGGGATCAATCAATCCGGATTATTTACTTCAGATTATTTACTTCATAAGAATACAAGGTTATCCCTTTATGTTCGGTAGTGAAAGACTTATTATAATGGCTATTGAGAAATTCTATCATCCCGACATGAAATCCTTTCGTTGCAATAACCCAGAAATCGTCTTCTTTGTTTAATTGAATCACTAACGCATCATAATACGCCGGCTGTACTCCATCAGGAATCTTCTTCACACGATACTCCGGGCTATTATTAAAAGGGTTATTAGAAATATAATAATAAAACAAAAATTCTGAAGACAAAGAATCATCAATAAGAACGATGGTATCATCACGAGCATACTCTTCAAAGTCGTTCATTGCTTCCCGCCAAGGGGCTTTTGTTGTTTCACTATAATATGTAAACAGAGCAAAAAAATTCAACGCAATGATGGCCAATACTACAAGATATTTCAGATGCCGTTTTGAAAAAATAGTTATACTTTTAGCCATCAAAATGTATAATGCCGGGACCATGAAATAAGAATGCCTTATTAAAGAGAATGAATGTGCCAGAACATCTAAGAAAACGAGATAGAAGATGCCTAATATCAATAAAGTAATAATAACCACTTTTTCATTAAATTTCGTCCCAACATTTGTTTTTTTGTAAAAAATAACAGCTAGCACAAAACCAAATAACACCAGCAAGAGAGGAAGCATATAAAAAAAGAGACCCAGCTTTGCGAGCACAAAAGGCACTCCTTTTGCTGCAAGACCTGCGGGAAGCGCAGAATGACGGCTTACTAATTGTGTTACAAAAGGCTTGATTAAAGGTATAGCTAGTACAAGAATAATCGACAAAGAATAGAGCCAGCCCTTAAACAAAACCTTGTTCTTCTTAAAATCAGTCCTAAAATAAAAGATAAACAAGTGAAGGATCATCAAAAATAATGTTACGTAGTTAACATACATGGCAAAGGTCATGGTGATAATGTACGCGAAAAGATACTTTCTTTGGCGATTGTTGTTGCTGTCAAACAACATCACTAAAAACAGCGTTGAAAGCAACGCCAGAAAGCCAAACAGGCTGTATAATCTTGCTTCTTGCGAATATACTACTTGCAGCATCGCTGTGGAGAAGAACAAGGAACTCAGCAGAGCAACCCGCACATCAAAAAGACGCTTGGCAAGAAAAAAAAGAACAGGAATGGAGAGGATCCCAAAAAAAGCCGAGAGAAATCTCACGGAAAATTCCGAATTCCCAAAATACTTTATCCAATAATGAAGAAGCAGGTGATGGCCGTAAGGCGACCCCTCCAGTTGGGTGACTAAAGTAATTATCTGCGCGGAATATTCCTGCTGCGCTTCCAAAAGAGACACCGCTTCATCCATCCAAATGCTTTCTTTTCCCAAGTCATAAAAGCGGAGAGTTCCACCAAGAAGCACGAGCAGAAGTAAAATAAGAAAAATGCGTTTGGGAGCCATTTTTTGTTATTATTTTTTTAGGTTATACCGGAATCAAAAAGCGGCACTTCCTCCGCAGACCGGAATATTAACACCAGTGAGGTAATCAGCATTTTCAGAAACAAGGAAATAAATCACATTAGCAACGTCCTCCGGAGTAGCAATTCTTTTCAGAGGCGTTTGCAAGGAAATGATCTCCAGCAACTTCTCCGGAAGATGATCGATAAATTTTGTTTTTGTAACACCGGGAGAAACCATATTCACGCGGATTCCTGAACTACCCAGCTCTGCAGCCAGGGATTTGGAAAATCCTTCCAAAGCATATTTGGCCGTAACATACGGAGATAATTTTGCCGGCGGCATGCCCGCAACATACGAAGTTAAAATGTTGATGATATGACCCTTCTTCTGCGCCATCATCTGGGGAAGAACTGCCGTTGTCGTGTTGTACGCTCCCCTGACGATAACATCATTAAAAAGCTGAAATTCTTTCCATTCAGTTTGTTGCAAAGATCGGGGAAATGGTTTCGGACTGGCATTGTTAATAACAACATCAATTTTCCCGTATCTATTAATAATGAGGTGGATCATCTCAGCAACATCTTCCTGATTGGTTACATCGGCTTGAAGAGCTATTGCTGAACCGCCGCCGCCCGCAGTCGTGATTTTAGCCATTATTTCAGAAATCAATGTTTCCGCACTTTTTTTGTCTTCCCGATAATTGATGACAACGTTTGCTCCTTTCTCTGCAAGCAATCGCGCGGCGGCGGCTCCGATGCCCGTGTTTCCCCCGGTAATTAAAACTATTTTTCCCGCAACCATTTTTGATCTGCCTTCGTTTGGATTTATGTCCTTCAGTATACCTTAGCTAAATGGAGGTTGAACTTTTTCTCCATCAAGCACTTTCACCTTTGCTTCTCCATCAATAAGTATTTCTTTTTTATCATTTATGATTTTAGTATGAATGACCAGAATCCGCAAGGCATCAATCTTGCCTATAACTTCACCATGGATAAGTATTTCTTCTCCCATCCGCACGGGGGATTTGAATTGAAGAGTCTGAGATAAGTATAAACATTTTTTCCCTGGAAGATGCATGCCGACAAGTGTAGAGAATAATGAACCTGCAAGCATGCCATGAGCAACTCGTCCGCCAAATTGAGTGTGCATTGCATACTCTTCATCCACATGAAGGGGGTTAAAATCCTCAGTAAGAGCTGCAAAGAGGTTAACATTATCCTGCGTTATCATTCTTGTAAAAGACACTTTGTCCCCTACTGGGATAGAAGAAAATTCCCGATCCCGCGCTTCTTTTCTTGAACTGATCATGATTTTAAACTAGCCTCTATATTTTATCGACTCCATGCTGCTGAAGTGCTTCTCGTATATCTTTCACAGTTTTTACGGCAATGATTTCATCCATGGTAAATTTAACATGGAATGTTTTCTCTAATTCGGTAACGAGCATCAGTCCATTAAATGAATCCCAATTTGGAATGGTGTCCGGAGAGCTTTCTTCAGTAATTTCCGACGGATCGATCTGGAGCACTTGCGCCAGGATTTCCTTTAGTTTGTTCCAATTTTCCATATTCCCTCCATTCTTCATTTACGTTTGCTCCTTTTTTTTGTTGCTTTTCTTTTTTACTTTGCTTTTTTATTTTTATTTCTTACCGGTTTAATTTTATTTTTTTCGTTCTTCTTGTCCTATGGCATCCTGTTCGGTGATGATTTCTATAAAATCAGGGCATGATGCTGCATACTCTGTCAGATCAAGATGCCATAACGAAGAGCTTTGTTCATCGCGATGGAATGAAAACCCATGATCTTTATAGAAATCCTTTGTCTGCGCATTTTTCGTTGTGGGAATGTATTCTCCTATAACCTGCGTTACTCCTGATGATTTTGCTTGCTCAAGGAGATGATGCAGCAATACCGTTTCAATCTGTCTTCCCAAAACCCGGCAGCTCATCAGAAACGTATCAATAACCGCCGAATCATGGCCGTACTTCATTATCGCCGCTCCCACGATACCGCTGTCCCCTAATTTATCTTCGGCCTGAATGGAGCAAACATAATATGCTGGATCGTTGTGAAATTGGGAAATGTCAGCTTCACTGTACCGGCGCGTCGTGAGATTAAACTGATTCGTTCTATTTGTTAACTGTGAGATTCTCGGTATTGTAAAGTTATCTGCTTGCTTGATTGTGGCTTTCATGTGCAAGTTTCTTAGAAAGTCATGCGCATCAGAAAATTGTTCCCGTAATTTTCTCCGCTGCCTTTCTTCGGCATAGGATTTGCTGCGTAAGGCATCTTCTTCCGTTAATTGAAATGTGTTAAATTCATTCAGCTGTGTCAAAGTTTCAACGTACAATGAAGGATCATCTGGAAGAAGGATCGTCAGCACTTCCGGAAGAGCGGATTTGACGAGAAGACAATTATGTTTATCATCATCGATAAAAACCATGCTGTCCGTGCCAATATTGAGTTCATCAGCAATCTCTTTTATATTTGCTGCTTTGTCCTGCCAATTAATCCTCAGGGCGGAAAAATGCTGCTCGCGAAGCACCATGTGAGGATGGTCCCTGAGAACCTGCAAGACATCTTCTGGATTATTTTTGCTATTGACAGCGAGAATGATTCCCCTGTGAAACAACGATAACAGCACTTCCTGAAATTCAACAAAGGCATTTCCTGGAGGAGTTGGGCCAAGCTTGATCTTGTCAAAGCCATCTTCTCCGATAATGCCGCCCCACAAGGTGTTATCTAAATCGAGGACAATGCATTTTCGCGGTTTTGCTGCCAGCGCTTTTATGTAGGAAAGATATTCATCAGCGAGAAAAGGAAACAACTCCGAATGAAGTTTCATGTCCGCAATATAATGTAAGCGTTGATCGCACGAATTCTTCTTTCCATGGGCACTTAGAAAGGCATCATAATCGAAGACAAAAATGCTCTTCTCATTCTTGAATTGCTTCTCCAACTGATGATTAAGCTCTCTCACAATAGTTTTCATACCGAGATCTTCTTTATTGTCTAAAATACCTAAAGGGGAATAGGAAGGGACTTCAAAGTTATGAATGACTATTATTGTATTCGGATGGGATTTTACAAACATTTGCGCAAGTTCCTTCAGGAAAGCTGCTTTCTCATTGATGATGTTTTCTTTTTCTTCTTTTGATTTCCACAAGATCCTTAAATGGTGAGGAATGAATGTCTTTAGATCGATGAAAAAGAATAAGATCTGCGGGTTAAATGCAGAAATATCGCTGGCAATATTTGCCAATTCCGGCACCCCTAAGTTGTACGATGTTCGATATTTCATTTCAATCGAAAGATTTTCACGAGAACAAGAGTTAACGAGAACTTTTGAAAAATTGTCAAGAGTAAAACTACTCACAAGAGCAATCTTAAGTTTATTACGTTCCATTGTTTCCATCGCAATTTTACTTTTGACGTATTTCTTCCATCACCACAGCTATTGCCGTTGCAAACTCTTTGGTATGCGACATGCTCATTTTAACCTGTGTTCTTTGAAAGCCTTCTTTCAGGATCTTTGCGATAGGAGAGTGGTTTTTATTACTTGTGATAATAATATCCTTACATGATAAGGAAATTATCTCGCTGCAGGCTTTTATCACTGATTCTTTTGCCGCAAATCGGGCCGCAAAGGATTGAGGAGGATTTGGCCGCTGCAGGCAATATTCGATCTCTTTTTCATGAAAAAGGTTATGATAAAAAGGTTCATTTTGATGAAAAGGCACGGCAACAAATCGCTGCACTGATTCGATATCCGTCCCAACCCCAATAATCTGTCCGATAACTCGAGGGACTTCAGTTTTCATGTTCAATTTCACTTGTTGCAGTTCCTCATTTTGAAGAATTTAATTCTGCAGGATTTCCTGGTTTTTTAACATAAAAAATTCTCTTGTCAGCTCCTTCACCGACTTCGTACATCCTAGTAAAGCCAAAATGTTGATATACCAAGTTGGCCGTCTTGTTATTTTCTTTGACTTCGAGAGAATACTGATTAACGCCCATTGCTGCGTAAGCCTCATCAATCAACTGCATTAAGCGTAAGGCGATATACAAATTCCTATACCTTGGATCAACAAAAAACAAGATAAATTCCTGCTTGATAGGTACTTTTTTCCCTCCTGAAGGGTACAATTTCCTCAGCCGAAAAAGACGTTGCGACAGACCAAAAGCAAATACGGGATGGAAGAGTAAACGGGCGAATAAGGAAGTTATGTTCTTTGTGGATACTGCTGCGCCAACAATCTGGTCTTCATTATTAACGGCGGCAAACCCAAAACAATTCCCGCTCCGCAGACCGACAGTATAAAAAATTTGGGTGTACTTTTCCCCCATGTCATAGAGCAGCCCGTCTTGCAAGGATTGCAGATGAAGCCGGGAAATGGCTTTAACATCTTCGGTTCGCAAGGGACGATAGGTTATGTCTGCCATTTAATGTCTATCCTTTATCTTCGGAATCGTAACGCAACAATACGCTTAAAATACACCCAACCAAATCTCAGAAGAGAAAAAAACGTGCCTGCGGTCTTGGACGTTCCTTCCAAGCGATCGATGAACGAGTAAGGAACTTCTTTAATGGCATATCCTTTCTTGCCAGCGCTATATAAGAATTCAATACAGTATTCTCCATACGCAGAATCGGCAAGAGACATTTCGGAAAAAACTGTTTTCCTGGCCGCAATAAATCCGCTGGTGTAGTCTAGCACTTTAAAATTGAGTATGAGATTGGCAGCAATGTTGATCATCCTGCTCGTAACTAAACGGAGCGCAGGCCGTAAATCTTTTCCTCCTTTAACATACCTTGATCCCACCGCAACGTCATATTTTTCAAGTTGCGCAACCAAGCTTGGTATTATTTCCGGAGGCATGGAAAGGTCAGCGTCAAGCCATACCACATATTTCCCGCGGGCTTCATCAATTCCTCTCTGAATCGATTTAACCAGCCCTTTATCAGAAGTGCGGCGAATTACTTTGACATCTTTTCCCACGACCTGCTGGGCTATTTCCCACGTTTTGTCAGGACTGTCATCATCAACGACAATGATTTCCTTTCTCTGGCCGGAGAGAGAGCGGTGTATGCTTTCAATAAGAGGGATAATATTCTTTGATTCATTATACGTAGGCAGCACCACCGACACGTCAATAGATTCTGTTCCTTCCATCTTATTCCCAAAACCATCTAAAATACTGCTTCTAAACTAAACTCCAATTTCAAACAACAATTCTCATCAGTTATCTAAGCTAGACAACTGCTTTAAATAACTTTTGAAAGAGTGAGCGATTTTAGAATCACAACTCTTTTAAGCTAATCTTCAGCGGAGGAAAGATGCATTATGGTCAATCGCATGAAAAATATCATCATAACAATTCCGGCTTATAATGAAGAACGGACCTTGCCTAGAGTCCTCACAGAAATACAAGAAGTTCTAGCAAAAACGAAATACAAATACAAGATCCTCGTGGTAGATGACGGTTCTACCGATAAAACCGCGGAAATTGCCCGTAAATATGGTACCCTTGTTGTTTCTCATAAACGAAATAGAGGTTTGGCAGAAACGTTTCGCACAGAAATGAAAGAATGTATCAGACTAAATGCAGATATAATTATTCACACCGATGCCGATGGCCAATACCACTCCAAACATATCCCCCAGTTAATTGAGAAAGTAGAAAAAGGATACGATCTTGTGCTGGGGAGCAGATTTAGTGGAAAAATTCAATCCATGCCTTTCCTCAAGTGGATTGGCAACATTGCCTTCTCCAAAGTGCTTAGTTCTTTAATAAAAACAAGAATCACGGACTCCACGACGGGCTTTCGCGCCTTCACGGGAGAAATTGCCAGAGAGATACAATACATAAATACGTTTACGTACACGCAGGAACAAATAATAAAAGCTGCAAAACAAGGCTATAAAATAACGGAAATTCCCATCATCGCGAGGAAGACAAGAAAAAGCCGGCTGTTTAAGAATCCTTTCCAGTACGCGCTGAAAGCATGGATTAATATCTTCAGGATTTATCGGGATTACGAACCTCTGATGTTCTTTGGAAGAATCGGAGGAGCGCTACTGGGAATGGGCGTGGTTATCGGATTTTGGCTCGTGTACAGGTTTCTTACACTTGGTTACGTTGGAAGAACTCCATCAACAATCTTAAGTGTGCTCTTAATCCTGGTCGGATTTCAAATCGTCCTTTTTGGTTTTTTGGCAGACATGATGAGACAATAATCTAAAAGGGAGGTTAAAAATGCGTGAAAATGAGGTAAAAATAATTGTAACATTAGGTCCTTCTACAAACACGGAAACTGCCTTACGCAAAATAAAAGACAAAGGGGTCAGTTTCGTTCGAATTAACATGTCTCATTCTTCGCTTGATGATTTGTATTACTTTATTCAATTAGCAAAGAAAGTCGGTATCCCGTTCATTATCGACACGGAAGGATCACAAGTCAGGACCGGTAATCTTACCACTTCTTCGATCATTCTGGAAGAGAATGATGCCGTGAAGATATTTACGGAAGAAAGAAATGGAACAAAAGAAGGATTCAACTTGACCCCAATGCATATTGTAAAACAACTAGAAGTGGGCGACCTTATTCATGTCGACTTTGACACGGTAACATTGTGCATCGCAGATGTTTCAACACTAAATCAGGGATATATCACTGCAAAAGTAATTACCGGAGGTGATGTCGGAAAAAATAAAGCCGTCATTGTTGATCCCGTTTCGCACAGAAAGATGGCTCTTCCTACTTTGTCAGAGAAAGACCACAAATCAATTCAAATGGGCCTGCAGGAAGGAATTGGCCACATCGCTGTTTCTTTTGTCCGCTCGGGGAAAGCCGTTGATGAAGTCAGGCAAGCAACGCAAAATGCGATGAAAATTATCTCGAAAGTAGAATGTGTTGATGCCCTTGAAAATCTTGATGAGATCATTAGGAAAACTGATTATATTCTGATAGACCGCGGTGATTTGAGCAAGGAGATTCCTATTGAAAAAGTTCCTTTTACACAAAAAATAATTCTGCAAAGAGCACGAAAATGGAACGTGGGAGTGTTTGTCGCAACCAATTTCTTGGAAACAATGATTGAAAAAAAGAAGCCAACGCGCGCGGAAGTCCATGATATTATTACGTCTGTTGTAGACGGAGCAATGGGGCTCACATTGGCGGCAGAAACAGCCATTGGCAAATATCCCATGGCCTGCATTAATACTCTTAAAAAAGTGATCCGCCATGCCCAGTTGGCAGTGAATCTTGAAACAGTGAGAGAAAAAGAAAACAGTTTTGTAAACAAACTAGAAGAAGCAAACTATTTGCTTAATTTTGATATCTCCTCTTCGCTCATTGAAGCGCATGGGGGGAAATTAGTCGATCGCATGGTTAAAGAAATGCCCTTGCAAAATTATCTGCAGAATTTGCCTCGTATCCGACTGGATGAAGAAAGGCAGCGGGACGTTGAACAGATTGCCATTGGAACATACAGCCCGATAGAAGGATTCATGGGAAAAGAAGATGTAATGGCCGTGCTTGACAATATGCGGCTGGCAAACAGCGTGGTCTGGCCGCTGCCGATCATCCTTGACGTCAGTGAGGAAAAAGCCAAAGAATGCATAATGGGACAAGACGTAGCTCTTGTTGATGCACAAGGAGAGATTATGGCGCTTCTTCATCCTAAAGAGATATTTTCTATAGACAAACAAGAGATGGCGCGAAAAATGTACGGAACGGACGATGGAGAACATCCTGGCGTAAGAATGGTTATGCAGATGAATCCATTTTTGATTGGAGGAAAAATCACCCTCCTGCGAAGAAGGCAGAACGAATTCAAAGAATATGAACTTACGCCGCGGCAAACAAGGTATTTATTTGAAGAGCGGGGATGGGCAAAAGTGGTTGGGTTTCATACACGGAATGTTATTCATCGCGGGCACGAATTCATCCAATTGAAAGCGCTGGAAGAAGAGCACTGCGATGGATTGTTTGTCCATCCCGTCGTGGGAAAGAAAAAAACAGGGGATTATACTGCCCGGCAGATCATCAAATCCTATGAGTTAATGATCAAGCATTTCTACCCCAAGAACAAAGTAATCTTCGGAACATTTTCAACATATTCGCGCTATGCCGGTCCGCGGGAAGCACTTTTTACTGCTTTATGCAGAAAAAATTTTGGCTGCAGCCATTTTATCGTAGGGAGGGACCACACCGGAGTGGGAAATTTTTATCACCCGAAAGCTGCGCACAATATCTTTGACAGGTTCCCTGAAATAGGCATCAAAGCGATTTGTTTTGACAATGTATTTTATTCAGAAAGATTACAGCATCACGTGCATGAAAAAGAGAACTCTACATATCCAGAAGAAGATAAACTGCACATTTCCGGCACACAGGCGAGAAAACTGTTTGAAAATGGCGAGCTGCCACCGGAATGGTTCATGCGGCCGGAGATTGCCAAGATGATTGCGGATGGAATTAAGAATAAAGAAGAAGTGTTTGTGAAAGAATAAATAAAAAAGTATACGCAATATTACTATGGACCTCGCTCAATTCCTCGGCTGGACTGCCACATTTCTCTTTTCCATAATGATCATTCCACAGATGATAAAGACAATTAAGACAAAAGATACCCGCGGGGTAAGTCTTTTACTTTTCATTATTTTTTTAATTGCAAATATCATTGCTTTAGTGTATGCAACACTTATTTCTCAGCCGCCGCTTATTATCAAATATGTAATTGCAATAATTACTACTTTAACATACATTGTACTTTATGTTGTCTATTATCAACGGAAAAAAAGAGAAGAGATAAAAATTCAAGAAACCGTTACAGAAAAAAAAAAACTTAAACACTAACAAAAAAATAAAAAAGAGATAAAAAAGAAGTGTTATGGCGATCGTCCTTTGGTTCACCGGCTTAAGCGGATCTGGAAAGAGTACTTTAGCAGAAGCGCTTAAAAGAGAGTTAGAATCCCATGGAAAAACTGTAGAAATTCTTGACGGCGATACTGTTCGTGAAAAACATCAGGTCAAACTTGGCTTTTCCCGAGAAGATATCAGAGAAAATAATCGTTTGATAGCGGAACTGGCTGCAAAATCTACAGCGGAAATTGTCTTAGTGCCAGTCATCTCTCCCTATAAAGAAGACCGCCAAATGGCAAGAGAGATTATTGGGGGGAATTTTATTGAATTGTTCATACATGCTCCTCTTCAGGAATGCATTCAAAGGGATGTAAAGGGCTTGTATAGAAAAGCGTTGGCCGGAGAAATCGATAATTTCATCGGCATTTCTGATGCAAATCCGTACGAGGAACCATTGAATCCAGATCTCACGATCAACACCGCTGATCTCTCTGTAGAGGAAAGTGTAACTCTCCTCATGCGCCAGTTGCAAGAGAAGAAAATATGCAAGTGAAATAGTGAATACGAAATCATCACTTTCTTACAGCATCTTCTTGCAACAATAATTTTCCTTGAGCATACAATTTTCGCACGAATTCAATGGCATGGAGAAACGCGTAGAACCACAACGTGTAATGAGGGATGTCAAGCAGGATGCCAAAAAAGAGGATATTACCCAAATGTTCTATCCTCACAACATCAAACATGAACTGCTTCATTGCTGATGCGCCTGAACGAGGTGCTGTTTTTACCATTACAGCCGCAACAGTTTCCCGTTCTTCTGCTGATTTATACCACGCTGGGTTAACACTTGTCGCTTTATTGAGAAGATACAAGAACGCGGCAATAATTCCTATCACTACATACATTTCCCCGAACCGGAAGGAAGTTCCTATCCCTAACAGAACAAAGAGGAATGAATTATTAATAAAATGCCCTAACCTATCAATGTATTTTGGAAATAGCGGCTTCAGACGGGGCTTCTTTGCGACAATAAAACGATATAATTTGCCATCTGACAAATCCACGATGAACATGGCCTGAAAGAGAACAATCCCTAAAACAAAAGAGAAATAATCCCCAAATAAAAACAGAAAGGGAGTGAAAAATTGCGCGATAACCCAGACCATGGTTAATTCAGTGGGACGAATGCGAAGAACAATCGCTGCTTTGACAACATAATTCGCAAGAGAATCAAGCACATACTCGTATCCATAGCGTTTTGCCGCGGATCGTTCGCGTATTTCTTTAATTGTAGGAACTTTCATGGTAAGAACTTTCATATTGATTTCATATTATCTCAACTCTCTTCAATGACCGCGTTTAAAAATCTTCTGAACAAGGGATACATCTTCTTTTCTTAGTTCACCAAACAACATCAGAAGGAGAACGTATAACAACAGGAGAATAGCATAATTTACAAAGATCAAAATCCCTGAAAAATGCCATAATGACGCAACAAAAAAGAGTATCACCGAACAGAACGCAATACGGAAGAAAGAAAGAAAAGAAATGAGGGCGTGCCATTTTTTATAGATATACGCTGCGGCAATAATTAGAGCAAACAACGATGCAATAAGCGAAGATAACGCTGCGCCGATCATTCCCAATAAAGGAATTAATATGAAATTCAAAAGTATCACCGTTCCAGCGATAATGAACATGAAAATCATCTCTATGTGCGGCTTGCCGCTCCCTGTTACAATAGAAGAAAGTGTTGTGACAAAGACCATAATCATGGAACTGAAAATAAGGATACCGAGGACGGACGCAGCTGAGGTGTATGCAGAAGAGTAAAATAACGTAACGATTTCCTTTGAAGTTGCGGCAACCAGAAGCGTCATGGGGAGGAGAAGAAGCAGCAAATATCGCACAGATTGAGTAATATATTTCTTGGTAAGAGCCGTTTCTTGAGCTGCGACGGATCGGGAAATTGCCGGCAGCAAGGCGAGAGGAAGAGCAGAGAAGATGAGGTAAGGTACATTGGAAAGCGTTGCCGCAGCAGTATAATATCCGACCAGAATATTATCTCCCATAAGAGATTTCAAAAAAAGAACGTTTACATTGCGGATTAAAGTTAATCCCAACGCAGCAGCCGTGACCGGAATGGAGAAGGCGAGGAGTGTTCGCAAAGGAAATTGAGGGAAAGGAGATCGAGCATCAGACTGGGTATGAGAAGAATCTTTTATTTTGACAAAATACCAACACAGAAAAAGCCCGAAAAGCAGCGCTATGAGATATCCAGCTAATACCCCGAACATTTCAAAACCAAGATAGATGAAGATAAAAGTGAAGGCCACCCGAAAAAGTGGATAGATTATTTTGATGAGAGCCTGCTGCCGAAACAGGCGCAAGCCGTTAAGATACCCATTTGCATACAGGGGAATTAAAGAGAGAGGAATCACCATGAAGCCAAGAAATATAATGTAGGGCTTCAGAGAGATATCGTGCAAGACAAGCGCCAGTTGTTCGGAGAAGATAACATATGCCGCGCAGAAGAAAATGGCAACCAGCAATTGCAGCTTAAATGACGAGTGGAAGATGGCCTGCATCTTGTCTTTTGACTCCGCGACATATTTGGAAACCGCTTTGGGAACACCATCTCCCAGGAACGCGTTGTTAATCAAGTACAAAGACATCAGCACGCCAAAAATGCCGTACGCATCCGGTCCGAGATATCTAGCCAGCCCGATATGAATAATGTAAGTGGAAAAAAGAGAAACTGCTTCCGCAATCATCAAGTAAAATGTTCCTTTGCCGATTGATTGAACCATTACTTCACCGTGAAAGAAAAACGACCATCACTTCTTTTCATGTTCCGATCTTAATTGCTGGTCAAGCCTGTGGAGTCCTTTAAGTTGAACATACAACACCCTGAGCATTTTTAATACATAGAGAGGGGTGTAAATGAAAAGAACCAGATGCGGGAGGTTGAACAATAGCAACAACGTCAGCAGATTCAAAGGATTACTTCTCCGGAAAATGAGGAATATACTCGCCAATTTTTTGTCTTTTGTCCTCGTTGTTAATTTACCTCGCAGAGCAAGAACATTCTCTCGAAACTCCGGAGGATAATAGAATGGATCAGTAATGGCCAACTGGCTATATAAAATACAGACTGCGGAAATAATTCCCAACAGGAAAAAAATGTAATTATTAAAAGCAAAGGTTGTTCCGATTCCTAATCCAATCAAGAAAAGAGGGCTGCCAAAATATAAGCCCAGTTCTTCCAGGAAAATTCCCATATAGGATTTAATTTTTTTTATTCTGGCAATTTGACCGTCAACGTAATCTAAGAGAGCAGCGCCAGTAAAAAGCAGAACACCGATGACGTTATATTTGTATTCCCCAAAAACCATCAGCACGGCTGCGGCAAGCTGCATCAGCAGCCAGAACGTGGTTATTTGGTTCGGCGTTATATTTGTCCTTAACAAGGGACGAGTTATGTATAACATGAGGTGGTGCATCATCACGCTAAACCATGAGTAATAATCTTTCCTGCATAGTTCGCGAAGTTCTTTCATCGATCTTTTCATAGAGAAAGAGCGGCGGAAGGGGGTTTAAAAGGCTTTCGTTCCTTTGTTCTTCTCTTTATTTTCTTATTCTCTTTTCTTCTTCCATTCTCTTATCTCTTTTAATTTATTTAATTTATTTCTTTTATATTCATTTATTTTAGTATCATTACATATTTAAATAACGCTTTTTTAGTTAGATAAATGTTAGAGAAAATACATCTGTTTTTAACCAAAGCAGTAGTGCGGCCATTGTATCTTTCCAAGATTCCCGGATTTCATTTCATTGGAAAAGTGTTGCGTGAATTCTTCCTTTTTGTATTCAAATGCGATATCTCGCCATATGCGGAAGTTCCTTATTCCACAAAAATGGCCCATTATACCGGGATCATTATCGGAGCTTGTAAAATGGGAGAGAACTGTATCATCAGGCCCAATGTGGTTATCGGTCGAAAGGACGTGGAAGATTATGCTCATCCTGAAACAGTAGAGGAAAAAACGTCTCAATTTCCCGTTATTGGTTCAAACGTCATTATTGGAGCGAACGTCTGCATCCTCGGGCCAATAAAAATCGGATCCAATTCGATTATAGGAGCGGGAAGTGTCGTCCTGAAAGACGTGGAACCGCACAGTATTTACGCCGGTGTTCCGGCGAAAAAGATTAAAGATATCCAACAAAAAGAGTAGAAAATGCTACGTACGCGATATCAAAACAACGGAAGGAGTGCTATCCGGCTGGGAAAATTACAACAACAAGGAAGACAGAAACTTATAGAAAAAATTGATACCGAAGCATATCTTCTAGAACGTGTCCGCTGTGCAATCTGTAAATCAACAAGTTTTGCTGCGCTTTCAGAGAAAGAAAGACGAGGCATCCCTGCAACGATTGTAATTTGTCGTGAATGCGGATTGGTTCAGACAAATCCGCGAATGAACCAAGAAGCATATAATCACTTTTACAATGAAGAGTATAGATTATTACAAGCAGATGCAAATAGCCGTGATGAAATCTTTTTTAATATTGAGCAGAAGCGCGGCCAGCGGATTTATTCCTATCTCCAGAAGCAGCTAGGCACAGAAATTTCAGGGAAGTTCATTGTGGAGATCGGAGCTGGAGCGGGAGGAATATTATCTTATTTCAAAGATAAAGGAAATGAGGTGTATGGTCTTGATTTAGGAAAAGAATACGTTGCTTTTGGAAAAACGAGAGGGATCAATATTGATGTTGGCAGCACCGAAAAAATAAGAGAATTGGAGAGAAAACCAGATATTATTCTTTACAATCATATTATAGAACATTTCTTAGACCCGGTTCAGGAATTACAGAAAATAAGAGATATAGTTGGTCAAGGAACATTACTCTACATTGCAGTTCCTGGAATCAAGAATTTATACCAAAGTCATGAAGCAGATTTTTTAAAATATCTCACCATCACTCATGTTTATCATTATACAAAAACAACACTTGCTAATTTATTCTTAACGCAAGGTGGGTTTAAAATTCTTCATATCAATGAGAAAATAGATGCTTTAATTCAGGTTGATCCTTCCATCCCTGCACGAGAATATGAAAAGGATTTTGAAGAATGCATGCACTTTCTTCATAAACTCGAAAATAGTAAGAGGAAATATCTTTCAAAATATATGATTAAAACAAAAACGATTAATTTTCTGAAAAAAATAAATAGTTATAAAGCGATTCGTGAGTTATATTTTAAATCGAAGAGATTTAAATAAATGAGAAATATGCTGAATTATGTATGTCCTGCAGTATAAATCTCAATAATTATTCGTGAATTAAACCGTTTTCAATCAATCCCTCAATAATCTGTTGAGAATATTCTTTATTAAAATCCACAATCTCAGCGATAGTGAATCGTTCTTTTTTTCTCCCATACGATCGGCATCGCTGCATAGCGCTTACTGCCTGTTCAACAGTGAGGCCAATTTCAGAAAGAGATGTTGGCAATTGGAATGTTTTCATAAGATTGTGCACTCGCTGGCAGTCTCCCCCTTGCACTTTGGTCATGATCAGTGTTCCTAAGGCGACGAGCTCCCCATGGAGAGGCGGGGGATGGATCCCTTCTTCGGCTTCTTTCGCAAACAGATGCTCGGAACCACTTGCCGGAGGGCTTCCTACCCAATCGGTAATATTGCAGAGAAGAACTTGAATGAAAGAGTATTCTTGAATCCATTGTGAAAGAGGCAGTTGGACATTAATTTTGTGAAGCCTTTTGATCGTGTCGCTGCACATCTCCACAACAACATTGTTTATTGCATCTTTTCCATTCATTTCGGCTAACTTCCAATCCTCAACAGCAGTGATATACGCCATAATATCTCCCAACCCCGCTCTTATAAGTCGGGGATTTGTTTGCTGTAATCTTTCGAGAAAGAGCGTGTCCAGGACCACCAGATCCGGAACGGGCCCATCAATGGTGCTTTGATAACCTAATTCAGCGATAGCTGGTAACACATGAATCTTTGGAGAAGCATAAACATGGGTGGCCAAACTCGTGGGGAATGCGAGAAAGAATTTCCCGTTTTCCATTTGGATAATTTTCATTTGGATAAATTTGAGAATGTCCATGACTCTCCCACCACCGATACCCACCACAAATTGTGCATGACTCTTCATCACGTTGTCGATTATTTCTCGCAGAGCATCCCCGGTGATGGTATCAATTGTATACACGATTGCTTCACGAAGCGCAGTGTTATAATATTTTTGAAATAGAGGATATACTGTACGATCAGTGATGATTATTGAGGACTCAATTAATGGGAATAGCTGAGGAACTATATTTTTTCCAAGCACCACATTTTCATGAATGTAGTGGTCTATCCTCAAAGAATTGCACAAAATTTGACGCTGTTTTGTGTGTAGGGAAAGATCTTTCTCCAGGAAAGTTTTTTGCCAAATCTCCGCAAGTTCTTGGGTTTTTGTATGATCCCGAAAGAGAGCATATTTTTCATGCAATGTTAATAAATACTGAGCAAGATGAGTTCGAGAAATTACTGATCGAGGCATTGCCAAAATTCTAGAATGAACATTCATGAGGAATATAAAAAGAGAAAAGTAGATATTTAAACATTATGGAACGGCTGGCTTCATCCAAAAATCACTTTGTGAGCTTAACAAATAAAAAGTAAAAGAACTCTTTATTCATTAAGTTTAAAAACATGGAAGAGGAGTTTAGGCCATGGATTTAGAAGATACCGCTTTTACAACTTTTGAACAATTTAGCAAAACGGGAGGAAAATTTCACCTCGTTGAGAAAGAAGGACAAAAATATATCATTAAAGAAGTAAGAACACAGGTTCTTACAGCGCATCATCTTCCCTGGTTGTATGACCAACTTCTAGACTATATACATCTCATGCAAAAGGCAGGGATTTCCCTTCCGGAAGTACAGGATCATTCCTTGGAAGAGGGTAAAATTACTTTTACATGCAAATACGAAGGAAAAAATATCGTACAGTTAATTGAAGGAAAAAAACAAGATGTTTTATTACAAGAGTATCTTCCACTGACGAATCAAGTCCTCGCCATCATTAAAAAAGCACAGGAACATAACGTGTGGATGGATCCCCATATCAAGAATTTTGTAGTTAATAATAATGAGAATAAAGATAATAACAAGATTGCCAGCAACATTTTTTATGTTGATTTTTCTCCACCCTATGGCGAGGCATATAACCATCAACTGATTGAAAATACACATCGAGAGCATCAAGAGATTGCAGCACAAAACTTGTTCTGCTTTCATCCCAAAGAATTAGGATTTCATTTTGCCGCTGATTTACTTAAAGAAAATAGCAACTATCTCAAAATCATGCCTGAACTATACACGTTGCTGCATGAAGAAAAAATAATCACGGGATCGTTCAGCAAATTTATCGACCATGCAGAAAAAATAAAACAAATAGAGGTAGAAAGAGCTGAACAAGGCATTTACCTGATTTGATATAGGACATTTAATCTTACTCTTATTCAGGCATTTCTTCATAACAAAAACTTTTCATTTGTTCGATATTCTGCTTAAATGTGCCATCTTTGAATAGTCCAGAAGTACCACCGACAAAAATTCGTGCTCCAGCGCTGTAGAGATGGGGCAGCACGCGTGGGCCAATGGAACCATCAACCATGATGGAAACAGGCAGATTTTTCTGTTGTTTATAAGAATTAAATTCGCGTATTTTTTCTAAGACGGAAGGAATAAATTGACTTCCTTTAAATCCTGTATGAACAGCCATGAACATCACCAAACTAACTTTATCTATGAAAGGATAGATTCTCTCCAGAGGAGTATCCACTTCGACGGCAAGACCAGGTTTCATCCCTCTTTCTTTAATCTCATTCAGAGTCGCAGAAAGGTTCTCGGCATCACTTTCTGCATGAACAATGACCACATCAGCGCCGACCTCAGCGAGCCGGGGGATATAAGGCCGAGGATTTTTTACCATTAAGTGTACATCAATAGGAAGATGGGTATGGAGACGCAAAGATGCAACGTGATCAACGCTGAGAGAAATATTCTGCGCAAAGAGCCCGTCAATGATATCTATGTGAAATAAATCAATGCCTGCTTCAATCAATTTTCGCACATCATCAAGCAACGACATCTGATTAGCGCACATTAAAGATGCAGAAATTTTAACATTATTTCCTTGCGTATCATTTAACACCGCTGAGGAAATAAGTTCACTCGTTTTTTCTGTGTGTTTTCCTTCAATGAGATGTTTTTCAATGGTGGAAATCTGCTCAACGCGTTTTGTATGTCGAGTGACTGTTGTTTCTGGTTCTGTGAAAAGCCACGTTTTTACAATCTTTTTTGCATCTTCAGCTGAAGTAAAACCGGCACCTAAAGCGAGAATATTGGTGTTGTTATGTTTTTTGGTCAGTTCGGCGACTTCAACATTGGTAACCAAGCCTGCGCGAATGCCGGGAAATTTATTGGCGACGATTGACACGCCAACTCCGGTTTTGCAAAGGACGATTCCACGTTTATATTTTCCTTTGGATACTTTGTCAGCAACAGAAAGAGCATAGACGGGATAATCCACCCGTTCCGTGGAGAATGTTCCTAAATCCAGCGGTTCAAAGCCTAACTCAATTAAATATTTCTTTAACTCTTCTTTAAGATGAAACGCAGGATGATCGCACCCTATAGGAATGACCTCTTTACTCATCCAAAAAAAATCAGGGAGAAGGTATTTAAAGATTGTGGAATTCAAAAAAAGAATTAATAGTGACATTTGTAAAATCATCAATCACATCATCAGCTTTTCCTTCCAGTTCTTCTTTCCTAAAACTTGTTGCAACAGCAACGCAGTACATTCCTGCTGCTTTGGCAGCAGCAATCCCATGCAGACTATCTTCAAACACAAGGCATTTTTCAGGAGGGATGCCCATTCTTTGAGATGCAAGCAGATAAACATCCGGGTGAGGTTTCCCCCGATCGCCGGGAATATCTTCAGATGTTATGATTGCATCAAATTTATTACGGATGCGCAAATATTCTACAATGGGCAAAATATATTGTGCAGTGGAAGAAGAAGCAATCCCTAAGCCGTATCCTTTTTCCTTCGCTTGTGAAAGAAATGGCAGCAGACCAGGGACGGGCATGATATTATTATAATCACGAAACGTTTCCTGAAGAAGAAGATTGCGTTTAGATACCAATGTTGAAATATCGGCTTCAACGCCGCTGGCCTCAAGAAGCATCTGCAAATTAACTTCTTGTTTTCTGCCAATAATAAAAGGATCAAAATGAGGAATTTGCACGCCAAATTCTTGCTGGAACAGTTTCTCATATGTTGCATAACGAATTCGTTCACTATCAATAATCACTCCATCAAAATCAAACAACAGCGCTTTTTTCATTTTTCCACTCATTTTTTAAAAGATCATCTTCCTATCTTTGCAAGAACATCGCTGACATGGTGCAAATCCTCTACCGTATTAATCTCATAAAGAATTTCGTTTCCGGCATTCATTCCATACACCTCATGATGATGAAGCGCCTGACGCATCATGCCGTAATAGTTTTGATTCTTATCTCCCCGACTAAGATAATACTTAATTTGATTAATCAGCCAGTTTACCAGAGGAGGGGATAATTTTGCTGCTCCCACAGCTTTAGCAACACTTCCTTCAAATAAAGAATTCTCCATCTTGATTATTTTATCGCCTTGCAGAACAACTTGCTCCATGTTGTCATGTAATGCAATTTTGGTGTCAAGAACAATCAAATTATCGTGGGGAGAGGCAATGATTCTTGTTATTAGACTTGGTGTCAAAATAATATCACAATTTAAATGCAGGTACGGCATTCCCAGCACTTCATTCCGCGCTAACCACAACGAATAACTGCTGTTAGAACAACCATATTCAGGATTATGGACATAGGTGATAGTAAGATGTTTAAATTGGTCATGAGTGCTCAAAAAGTGTTTTATTTTTTCAGATTTGTATCCTGTAACAATAATTATCTCTTTAATGTTATTCCTCAACAATGCTTCTAATTGATATTCTAAAATAGGCTTGCCGTGTACCGGAACCAAACATTTGGGAACATCTTGGGTATGTCCCTGTAACCTGCTTCCTAATCCGGCAGCTAAAATCAACGCTTTCATAAGTGTGTATTTCCTCCTCTTGTGCCGTCAATTTCCTCCAGCATAGATCGACTTTCTCTTTTTTGTGCAGCATACCCTATCTTCTGCGTTACAAAACTTAATGCGAGAAGAAAGAGCATCAAGGGAAGATTTGGGCTTTTCCAATACTTCTTGATCATGTTTTTTGTCGACCACAGTCGCAGCGTATAAAACTGGCCGAAATTGTGACCGAGATCTTTTATTTGTTGTTTAAAAAAATAACTCCCTTTCCCCCGAGCGTAATGCCATTTAATAAATGATGTAAGATCTTTTCTGGGCTGATGATACATGATCATGTTGGGATTAAACTTTATTTTAAGATTATTCCCCAAAATTTTCATCGACAAATAAACATCGTCTGCGGTTATCGTTAGTTTTTTGTTGAACGCCCCAAGTTTTTGGATTGCTTCTTTGTTGAAAGCGCAATTTCCTCCCGCAAGATGAGAGGTATAGCCCTCTGAATCTACCGGCCACATCTTAGCAAACCCCAAGTGTCCCCCTCCCGGATAGCCTAATCCGGAGATGCAATCCCCTAAAAAGGTTGATTTGGGGATTTTTGTCTCTCCCGTTACGACCACTTCTCCTTTCTCTATCTCTTTATGTATTTCTTCCAACCAAGTCGGAGTTGCATAACAATCAGCATCAATAATGGCCACAACTTCCGCGCGAGAGTTGTTAATCCCGACATTTCTCGCTGCGGATAAGCCTTGGTGTTCCATGTCCATCACCCTTGCTCCATACTTTCTCGCAATGTCAGCAGTGGTGTCGGTAGAACCGTCATTAGCGACAACAATCTCGAAATCCTTCAACGTTTGTTTTTGCAGCGATTTAAGAATTCCTTCTATGCAGCCTGCTGCGTTCCACGCGCAGATTACAACGGAGATCTTGGGTGTTACAGATGTCATTTGCCAAAATGGATTTTAGATGAATGAGGTTTAGAGGGAGTAATTTGAGAAGAAGCAATTGTTTTTTGCAGTCCTTCTCTTAAAGTAATTTTTGGGAACCATTCCAGTTCTTTCTTTATTTTTTCAATGGAAAAGACATTGCGCAGAATTTCCCCCTTTCTGGCTTCCTGATACTTTGGGGCTGCTTCCTTTCCGGTAAGATCACAAAGCAGTCTGAACAATTCATGCACTGAAATTTCCTTTCCTGTCCCCACGTTATAACATGTATTTGATCCTTTCTCCAAAGCCAGGACGATGGCATCAACAACATCTCCCACATAAATAAAATCGCGTGTCTGCCAGCCGTCACCAAAAATAACAGGTACTTCATGATGTAATAATTTCTGAATGAAAATGGAAACCACTCCGCCTTCTCCAACGTTTCCTTGCCGCGGCCCGTAGACGTTTGCAAAACGCAGCGTGGTAAAGTTAAGATTATATAACTGCGCATACACTTGTAAATAATAGTGCATCGTCAATTTAGAAACACCATAGGGTGAAAGGGGATGTAATGGATGTTGTTCATCAACAGGAATGTATCGAAGATCACCTATTTCTGCAGCTGAATTAGCATAGATCACCTTTTTTACATGATATTTTTTGCAATTTTCAAGAATGGTAAGTCCGCCAAGGATATTTACTTTTGCATCATAAAGAGGATTTTGTATCGATGTGGAAATATCAATTTGCGCTGCTAAATGAATGACGTTATCAATTCCCAACTGAAAGATAGATTCTATTCCCTGATCACAGACGTCAATGTTAGAAAAATGTGCTTTAGCGTTGACATTCTGTTTCGTGCCGGTTACGAGATTATCAACAACAAAAACAGTATCTCCTTTGTTAATGAGTGCATCGACAACATGGCTTCCAATAAATCCTGCGCCTCCAGTTACTAAAACTTTCACAAAACATCCTCCAGATTATTTGCTTTTATTACGTCTTCAATTCTCCCAATATCCAACCTGCGGGCAACTTTTTCCACTTTGAATCCTTCCCACACTAATTGTAACGGATTTTTGTACGTCTGCAATTCTTCAGAACGTTCCACCATTTCCTGTATTTTTTCCGGACTAAGTAAATAGATAGAAGCGTTCACCCATCCTGAGTCTATTCCTTTGGGCTTTTCTCTAAAGTGTATCACCGTACCATCATTATCAAAGTCCACAACACCATGGTTATACGCTTTCTCAGTCTTATGATACACAATCACTCTAGAAAGCCCGTCATCATGATATCCAGCAACCATAGACCCTAAATTATGAAGATCGCCCTCTTTGTTATGCACTAATGTGTCACAGGCAAAAAGCAACACGGGCGTAGTATATCCTAACTCCGTAAGTGCCTGAAGCATATCTTTTACTTGTTCATTCTTTTTCTCAGGATCTACGATGGCATTATTGAAGATATTCTCTTCGGGGATGCCATGCTGGCTGGCCCATTTTAAATAATTTTTATGATGAAGATCGTTGGTATGAACATAAATTTTGTCCATAGGGATTCCCACTCTTTGAATCTGTGACAACTGATGATCGGCAATAGGAATTCCACCGATAGGAACTAATCCTTTAGAATTTCCGTCAACCCATGACCGCAGTTTGTTATAGTAGGGTGTTCTTTCGTACTCTGCAAGATCTCCCTGCAATCTTGTTCCAAATCCCGCAGCAAGAATCAACGCTTTCATTTTTGCTCCACTCCTTTGGCATATACTGACTGCGCTTCTTCCAATGATTCAAAACTACCGATATCAAACCAATGTTCAGTAAATACAAAACCATGCACGGTTGAATATGTTGTTAAAAAGCGCACTAAATCACCGGGGTTATCTGCTTTTCCCTGTTTAATTGATTGTTCGACAAGCGGTAAATCCTGTTTATTAAACAAATAACAAGCAGTGCTCGCCAACGTGCTTTGTGGCTGTAGGGGTTTTTCCTCAAATCCAACCACTTTGCTTCCTTCAAGTATGCCTACACCGTACTTTCCTCGTACCTTTTCTCGGTCTTTTAGATCACGGAAGGCAACCACAGAGCCTGCATCTTGCTCATGGAAAAAATGAACAAAACCTGAAAGAGAAAAGCCAAACAGATTATCTCCCGCGATTACTACAAGATCATCCTCAATCTCTTCCTGATTTAAAACAAAATGAATGTCACCGACAGCGCCTAAACGATCCTCATTCGTACTAGTGCCATCATTAATTATTTTTATTGGTATAGATTTTTCTTTATGAAAAGACCATTCTTTAAAACTGGAATAAAAACGGTTATTGGTCACAACATAAATTGTATCTACTTCTGAGATTGCATCAATTTTCTCTATAATATAATCAATAATTGCCTTTCCGCCAACTTCCAACAAAGGTTTTGGTCTGTTTTGTGTTAATGGATAAAGCCGTGTGGCATAGCCGGCAGCTAAAATAAGTGCTTTCATCAGATTAGAAATAGCTGAAAAATGGTTTAAAAGAGTTATGGAAGAGGAAACTTATTATCACCTGATAAGAAACTCGTTATCTTTGATAAAAACTTAGGAAAAATCCAAGAACATAAATAAAGTGGACAGCTTACCGAGTTTCCCGCGTAATGCAGTACACCCCGATACGGAGGCGCGTTTAACTTCTGTGTTCGAAATGGGAACAGGTGAACCATGCCCCTATGGCCGTCCAAGATCATTTTTGTGCATTTCTTTTATAAATATTTTGTTCAGAATTTACGTTGCAGCCAAAACCTACATCTTTTCTTCCATAATCATTATAAATAAAAAATTTAAGTTATTTATTCAAAAAAATGATAGAAAAAGCCATTATTCTTGCAGGTGGTTTGGGCACGAGGCTGCGGCCCCTTACCGATGAAACGCCAAAACCTCTTCTTCCTCTTAAAGGGAAACCGATTGTGCAGCACATTATTGAAAATTTACAGAAGCATGGCGTTCAGAATATTATCCTTTCCATAGGGTATCACGCAGAAAAGATACAGAACTATTTTCAGGATGGATCCTCGCTTGGAGTACATATCTCTTACTCTATCGAAACAGAACCGTTGGGAACAGGCGGGGCCATAAAAAAAGCGGCAGCGGGAATCACCACACCGTTCTTTCTGGTGTGGGGGGATAATTTGATGGACATCAATTTTACCAAGATGTATGAAGAAAATAAGAAAGAGCCGTCAACAATACGTATGGCGTTAACTCCCAGAGATGATGTGGAACATTTTGGCGTGGCAAAATTAGAAGGCAATAAGATTGTAACATTCGTGGAAAAGCCTAAACGTGAAGATGCGCCTTCCAATCTCATTAATGCCGGAGCATTTATTGTTGACCCAAAATGTTTAGCCATGCTGCCGGAAGGCATCTCTTCCATGGAAAAAGATTGTTTTGAGAAACTTGCCCCTCTCGGAGAAATTACGGCTTTTATTCATGACGGACAATGGTTTCCTACCGATACGCTGGAGAAGTATAGCCTCGCCTGTATGAAATTTATTCCCCACATTGATTTTCACAAGAAAAATGTGATCATCGCCGATGTTGATGAAACTATCTGTGAGACATGCCAGCAGATTTCTCCCGAGATGGCTGAGCAAATTAACAACATGATTCAACAGGGATACGAGTTTGCGTTCATCAGCGGCACGAAAATGGAAGATTTAGTGAACATGATTTCTTCCAGAATCAAAGAGCCGCATCATCTTCTGGCGACAACCGGAACGAATTATACGTTTGTAAAGAACGGTATTCGGGAGACAAAATACCGTAATTCTTTCACCCAAGAAGAAAAGAAAGAAATTTTTGACGCGTTTAAGAACGTAATCGACCATTTTAAGATTCGAACAATGACAACCCCGGAAGATCAGCTCCAAGACCGGGATTCCCAGATCACGTTCTCGGCAATCGGCAGAAATGCCCCCATCGAAATAAAAAAAAGATACGACCCCAATGAAAAGAAAAGGAAGATATGGGTCCGATTCTTGAAAGGACATATTGATGAGAGTAAATATGAAATAAAGATCGGGGGGACAACATCTATCGACGTGACACGAAAAGGATTGGATAAAGAGTGGGGGATTACAGAATTTGCAAAATATCATCATGTCCTTTTATCTAACATTCTTTTCTTTGGAGACAAGATTTATCCTGGAGGGAATGATTATCCTGCGGCAAGGATTGTTGATTGCATTGCCGTAAAGAATCCTCACGAAACGTTACGAGAATTAAAAAAATTATGAAAAAATCATATATTGAGGAAAGGCCATGGGGAAAGTTTGAACAATTTACCAATAACGAGCTTTCAACAGTTAAAATCATAGAAGTGCATCCGCAAAAAAGACTTTCCCTGCAATCGCATCAGCATCGCGAAGAATGGTGGATTGCGCTTGATGATGGAATTGTGGCGGAGATTGAAGGCATACGAAGAGTGCTGAAGAAAGGCGAGCATGTTTTTGTACCGATGCGCGCAAAACATAGATTATCTTCAGAGAAGGAGAGAGTAAGAGTTTTAGAAATAGCGTTTGGATCTTTTGATGAAAATGATAATACCAGATATGAAGATGATTATGGAAGAACATAACCACTATACATTATCAGAGCATTTTTCTTTTTAATCATTTAGTCAGATACAAAAAAATATAGAGAGCATATTCAAAATAAAATCTTGGAGCAATAAAAAGTGAAAACTCACAAAACCACAACTCCAAAAACAGGAGCAATCACTCCAAAAACAGAAGTATTATAAATACGTTCGGCTAACCCTACTTAAAATGAAGCCAGAAGATAAGATTTACAGAGCATATTTTGAAAGTAAGAAAAGCACCCTTTACTTCAATGAGATCAAAGAATTATCAAAACTATCAGACAGCTCACTGGCAAATACTTTAAACAAATTCACAAGAAACAGCACCTTAACTCAAGAAAAAACTAAATCAAACACTTTCTATAAAATAAAAGACAAAAAACTCTTTGCCCTAAAATTCTCTGAAATCGCAATACATAAATTCAATGAGCTGAACATTGGAGTAAAAACGCCGTTAAAAAACTTCTTAAAAAATATTCCTAAAGAAATCTATACCATTGTTCTTTTTGGCTCTGCTTCAAAAAAAGAAGAACAAAAAGGAAGCGATATTGACTTATTGATCATCGCAAATAAAAAACATGACCTCACCAATAACAAAAAAGAAGCAGAAATAACCTCAAAACATCCCATCTCACTATTTCAGGCAACAATAGAACAATTTATGCAAAACAAGGATGATGTTATCATACAGGCAAGAAAGACAGGTTTTCCGATCTATAAAGAGCAAAATTTTTATGAGGTAATCTTAGATGAATATTGACCGATTATTTTCAGATAAAGAATATCTGGAGAAAGAGATACATTTCTTTATAACGAAAAAACAAGTAAAAAAGATTGACAATAACCCCGAATTGGTAAGTTCTCATCGAAAAAAAGCAAGACATAATCTGGAATTTTACCAATTAAATAAAGAACATCATAAATTTAATGATTGGCTTATTGTGACGTTATACTATGCGCTTTATCATTCAGCATTAGCATTGATAACCAACAAAAATTATGCATCAAAAAATCATTATGCGACAATTCTTATCTTAATAAAAGAATATGTAATAACAAGGGATGAAGCAAGATTATTAAATGAACTTGCCATAAATAAAGAAGATGCAGAACTCTATACCAATCTTAAAGAGGATAGGCATGATGCAAGTTATGCTACAAATATCAGATTCACCCAAGAAACAATAGATACTTATGAAACCAAAGTTTTAGATTTTGTCAATAAAACAGAGGGATTGATAGAGAGATGAAACACGTTGAAGAAGGATTTGATACGAGCTAAAGAAAGCGTGAGATTTTTCCATGAGGTGTTACACATTTTATTTTTCTAGATGAGCGAGATTTTCCTTTTTATTAAC
>Ga0208375_1001073_pt1 | contig 33082 bp, 30 predicted proteins | sample RifOxyD1_FD_184038 | JGI IMG/M metagenome (GOLD analysis project Ga0208375, IMG submission 184038) | Soil microbial communities from Rifle, Colorado - Rifle Oxygen_injection D1 (SPAdes) | ecosystem: Environmental > Terrestrial > Deep subsurface > Rock core/Sediment | place: Rifle, Colorado...
ACTGGGGCTGCTGTGGCTGACGGCGCTGTGGGCGCGCATCACGCATCACTTCCTCGATGTGGCGTTCAGCGGCGCGGCCTTGCAGCATTCCGCGCTGTTCCAGGCCGGCGTGTCGCTGCTGTGGACGGCCGTCGCCATCGCCGCGATGCTGCTGGGCTCGCGCCGCCAGCTGCGGCAGACCTGGTTTGCCGGCGTCGGCCTGCTCGGCATCGTCGGCCTCAAACTGCTGTTCCTCGATCTCGGCCAGGCCAGCCTCGCCACCCGCACCGCCACCCTGCTCGGCATGGGTGGTCTGATCCTGATTGCGGGTTATTTCGCCCCCGCACCGCCGAAAAACCAAGCCGCCTGAACCCCGCCACGATAAGCCCAGCCATGAACGCCGAACGCCATTTTTTCTCCCTGCATCTTCCGCTCGCCTCCGCGCCCATGTTTGCGCTGCTCTCGGCGCAATTCGTCTCGGCGCTGGCCGACAACGTGCTGTTCATCCTGGTGCTGGCACTGATCCGCGAAAGCGGCGGCAACGGCATGATTCCGCTGGTGCAGGAGTTTTTCGTGTTCGCCTTCATTCTGCTGGCGCCCTTCGTAGGCCCCTTCGCCGACAGCCAGCCCAAAGGCCGGGTGATGCTGCTGGCCAACGGCGTCAAGCTGCTCGGCGCGGCTTACATCCTGGTCGGCGGCAACGCGCTGGTCGGCTACGCCATCGTCGGCGCCGGTGCGGCGGCTTACTCGCCCGCCAAGTACGGCATCCTCACGCAGTTTTTCGACCCGGCCAGACTGGTCAAGGCCAACGGCTGGCTGGAGGGTTCGACCATCGCCGCCATTCTGCTCGGCGTGGTGCTGGGCGGTTTTCTCGCCGACCACGATTTGCAACTGGCCTTGTGGCTGGCGGTCGGGCTCTATGGCCTGGCCGCGTTGCTGAACCTGTTCATCCCCAGGCTGCCGCCGGAAAAAGCCCTGCAACACGGCCGCGCCTGGCATTTTCTGAAGGCGTTCTGGGGTGATGTGTTAACCCTGTTCAGGCTCCCCAACGCGCGCTTTTCCCTGCTCGGCACCGGCCTGTTCTGGGCCTGTGGCGCCACCCTGCGCCTGCTGCTGTTTGCCTGGGTGCCGGTCGCGCTGCTCATCGACGACACCCAGACCCCGGCCAACCTGATGGGGGGGTGTCGATCGGCATCGTCATCGGCGCGGCGCTGGCGGGCTCGCTGGTCAAGCTCTCCAACGTCAACCGCGTGCTGTTCGGCGGCGTCCTGCTCGGGCCGCTGATCCTGGCGCTGGCGTTCCAGAGCGATTTCACCTCGAGCGCGCTTTTACTCGGCGCGATCGGGCTGGCCGGTGGCTATTTCGCGATTCCGCTGAACGCACTGTTGCAGGAAACCGGCCACGAAACCATCGGCGCCGGGCGCGCGCTGGCGGTGCAAAATTTCACCGAAAACAGCTTCATGCTGCTGATGGTGGGGATTTACTACGCCATCTCGCAATACGATCTGGATGCGCAGCAACTCGTCGCCGTATTCGGCGGCTTCATGCTGCTGGGCATGGGCTGGCTTGCGCTGAACCGCTTGCGCTTTTCACGTTAAGCATTCGCTGAACGCCGGCCAATAAAAAAGGGTTCCACGTGGAACCCTTTTTGTCCTGCCGGAATCAAGCTTGCAGCTTAATCCTTGAAGCGGCCACGCACACCGGCGCGTGCAGGCGCATTGCCCGGGCCACGGTTGCTATCACTGCCATAGCTGCGGCCGGTGCCGGCACCCGGGTTGGCGCTGCGCGCCGGGCGATCGCCGTAGGCACGCGCCTGGGGGCGGGCTTTGGCTTCGCTCTCGCGCTTCTTCCAATACTCGACGCTGTTGCCGTCGACATCAGGACGCGGTGCGCGCTCAACTTCAGCCCGGTTGCCTTCACGCGGTGCAAAGGTACGCGGCGCCTTGTCAAACGAACCCCGTGCGGCATTATCAAAGCGATTGCCACGCGGGGCGGCATCCGAACGCGGACGATCGCCTGCGGGACGCTCGCTGCGCGCGCCACGGTCACGGTTGTCCTGGCTGTCGCCACGCGGCGGACGATCACCGTAGGCGCGCGGTGCGCCATCGTTACGCGGTGCGCCGTAGCCGCCAGCCGAATGGTTGCGCTCGCCGCCGCCGAAGCTGCGTTTTTCGCCAAAGCCGCCGGTGCTGCGGTTGCCGCCATTACCACTGCGCGGACGACCATTGCCCGAAGCCGGACGGCCGCTGCCACCACTCTGCGGACGCTGTGTCGGCTCCAGACCCGGCAGGGTGTGGATTTCGATGCGGTTGCCCGTGTAGCGCTCGATGTTCTTCACCAGACCGCCTTCACGCATCCCGGCAAAGCTCACCGCGATACCGGTGCGACCGGCACGGCCGGTGCGGCCAATGCGATGCACGTAGTCTTCGGCCTGACGCGGCAAGTCGAAGTTGATCACATGGCTGATGCCTGCGACGTCGATGCCGCGCGCGGCAACGTCGGTCGCGACCAGCACCTTCGTGCGGCCTTCGCGCAGACGCTGCAGCGAACGGTTGCGCGCACTTTGCTGCATGTCGCCATGCAGGGCATCCGAAGCGAAACCGCTGTCGGCCAGCATGTCGGACAACTCTTCCGCACTTTTCTTGGTCGCGGCAAACACGATCGCCTGCGTCATGTCGGCATCACGCAGCAGCGAATCGAGCAGACGCGTTTTGTGGTCCATGTTGTCGGCGTACAGCAGGCGCTGTTCGATCTTGGATTCGGTATGCGGAACCGCCGCGATTTCGATGCGCACTGCGTTTTTGGTCAGTTCACGTGCCAGATTGCCCACCACGCCATCGAGCGTTGCCGAGAACAGCAAGGTCTGGCGATCGGCCGGGCAGCGCTTGGCGATGGCCTGGATGTCGTCGACAAAACCCATATCCAGCATGCGGTCGGCTTCGTCCAGCACCAGCACTTCAATGCGCGAAAAGTCGATCTTGCCGCGCTCCAGATGGTCGATCAAACGACCCGGCGTTGCCACCACGATGTCGACTGGCTGGCTCAAACGCTTGAGCTGCAAGCCATACGGTGCGCCGCCCACCAGGCAGGCGGTGCGAAAACGACGCATCCCGCTGCCGTAGGTGATCGCAGCCTTTTCAACCTGCAGGGCCAGTTCGCGTGTCGGCGTCAGCACCAACACACGCGGGCCAATGCTCTTGCTGGGCGACTCGGTCAGCAAACGCTGCAACGACGGCAACAGGAAGGCGGCTGTCTTGCCGCTGCCGGTGTGCGAAGACACCAGCAAATCGCTGCCGTTCATGGCAGCAGGAATCGATTGCTGTTGCACCGGCGTCGCGGTCGTGTAACCGGAGGTGGAAACAGTATTGAGGATGATGGGATCAAGACCCAATTCGGAAAATTGCATGACTAACCTTTTTAATGAGCGCACCTGGCCAAAGGCACAAAAACGCGCTATCCCGACCCGTCCGAAACCAGACAGGTCAAATATACGAACCGGATATGAAGCGGCGTTAGATTGGCTCAGTCCAAAAAGGATCAATCCAGGAACGCCCACGGGTCGCGTCGATCACATCGGCGCCAACCACAAGACTTGTCACTGTCCGCAAGGCGCGAACGGTACAAAAGAGAGGTCGAAGACGATGGGGCTGTGAGAACAGTCCCGAGGCACGGCGGCTGAAACTTCGCCTGCCCACTTGCTGTATGCACAACGCTGCGCAGTATATCAGAAAACGCTGATTTTACCGAGCCCTTTTGACACCCTGCCTTACGACACGGTTGAACCCTGGCAAACTGGTTCATGCCGGCTGATACAGCTTGCGATACAGCCCGTCGCGGTCGATCAGTTCGTCGTGCCCGCCCTCCTCCACCACGCGGCCATTTTCAAACACCAGAATGCGATCCGCCTCGCGCACCGCCGACAGCCGGTGCGCAATGATGAGCGTGGTACGTCCGGCCAGAAACGCGTGCATCGCCTGATGCAGCTGATGCTCGGTGGCGCTGTCGAGCGCGGAGGTGGCTTCGTCGAGAATCACGATACTGGGCTGGGCGACGATCATGCGCGCAATCGCCAGGCGTTGCCGCTGACCACCCGACAGCCGCACCCCCTGGCGTCCCACCACCGTGTCGAGCGCGTGGGGCAAGGCGGCAATGACGTCCTTCATCTGCGCGATTTCCAGCGCCTGCCACAGCGTGGCGTCATCGGCATCGCGCCCCAGCGTGAGATTGGCGCGCACGCTGTCGTTGAACAGCACCGGGTGCTGCAACACCACGCCCACGTGCTCGCGCACCATTTCCCAGCCGATCTCCGTCACCGGCGCGTCACCGTACACAATCCGCCCGGCTTTCACCGGATACAGGCCCAGCAAGGCCTGCACCAGCGTCGACTTGCCGCCGCCCGACGCGCCCACCAGCGCGACTTTCTCGCCCGGCGCAACCGTGAGGCTGACGTCATCCAGCACGCTTTCACCATTTTCCTCATAGGAAAAGCTCACATGTTCCAGCGCGATGCCGACGGTCACCCGGCCCGCAAACGGATCGCGCCGTGCGGCATGCGCCGGTTCGTCCTTCAGGCCCAGCAGCGCGTTGATGCGTCCCAGCGCAGCATTGGCGGCAAACCAGGAATATTGCATGTTCACCAGTTCCTGCACCGGCGTCATCATGAACCAGAGGTAGCCGAACACCGCCAGCATCTCGCCAATGCTGAGGGTGGAATACACCACCATCAGCATCGCCAGCATGCGGAAAACGTCAAACCCTGCCAGGAACACAAAAAAGGATATCCGGCTCATCGCGTCCGACTTCCAGGCGAACGCAGCGGCATGCTGGCGGATATCGGCGGCGCGGTCGCTGACTCGCGCGAGGTAATGCTTCTCGCGGTTCATCGCGCGAATTTGCGTCAGCGCATCGAGCGTTTCGGCAAGCGCATCCTGAAACACCTCGAACGCGCGGTTCTCGTGTTTCTTCAGATCTTTCACCCGCTTGCCGAGCCGGGTGGAGAACAGGATCACCACCGGGTTCAGCAGCAGGATGAACAGCGCCAGCTGCCAGTGCATCCAGAACAGCACCGCCGCCACCCCAATCAGCGTCAGCACCGAGACAACCAGGCCTGAAATCGACGCGCCCAGAAAACTGTCGATGGCGTTGAGATCGGTGACGAAATGCGACGTCACGCGCCCGGCGCCAACCGTTTCGAATTCGGACAGCGCGATTTTCGACAGCCGGTTGAGCATCCTCACCCGGATGCGGTACACCACCTCCTTCGCCAGCAGCGAAAACGTCCGCCCCTGCCATACATGCAGCAGAATCGAGGCGAGCCGCAGCACCACGGTCAGCAGCAGCGCCGCACCAATGAACAACACCGGCCCATGCCAGGCCATGGGCGTCCATGCGGCGATATGGGCAACGAACGCGGCGGGATGATGCAGCAGCACCTCGTCCACCATCAGCGGCAACAGCAGCGGCACCGGTACCGCCGCCATCACCGCCAGCAGCGCAATGAAATTGGCCTGTGCAAGACGGCTGCGATGCGTGCGAATTTCAGCGTAGATCGCTTGCCAGGTCAGCATAAAAATGTTTGCCCAAAACTGAGAATGCGCAGCACCGTGATACAGGCAAGCCTATCGATGCAGAATCTAGCAAAATGGCACGAAGCCGCTGTTGCACGGCTCTTGAAAAATGGATTTTGAATACAGGAACAATTCCGGAAACACTTTCAGATTTGTTTCCCAAACGAGGCCAGTCTTCCTAATCGATCGCCCACACTGCTGAGGCCGAAGAAGGGAACGGTCTCAGGGCTTGGGCAGTTCCGCAATGACAAGTATCTGAATATGACGCATATCACGGGTAAATTCTGGAAATAGCCGAAATAGCAAACGCCGTAAAGGTTTACGTGGATCCCACCACTCCTGATGGATTCCGATTACATCCAAAACTCGGTAGCCTCGTTCCTCGAATAAGGCAACGACACTCTTCTGGGTAAAAAACCGTAAGTGAGTTCTATCGCGGATACCCAGTTCCTCGTACTTCCAATCCTTATCCAAGATAAGGTGCTCAAGGTTATCTATGTGGCGAACGTTTGGAACACAGCAATTGATGCGCCCCCCCGGCTTCAACTTGCTGCGACAAAGATCCAGAGCCATGACTGGATCACTCATATGTTCCAGCGAGTCATTGAAAAGGATCAAGTCGAAATACTCGTTTGGCAGGTGGATTGACGGGCCAAAGAAATCGTTAATTACATGATCAAGCCGTTCCTTGGCCACAGCGGCAGATACATCGTCTGGTTCCACTCCCCAGACCTCGACATCATTGACAGACTTTAGTGCCTGACCAAACGCGCCTTTTGCGCAGCCTACGTCAAGTACGGTCTTCACGTCGGCGGGAACGTGAACTAACAGGTTTTTTCGAAAAAGATCTGGATAGTCAGTACGGCCCATAATTGTCATCCAAAAAATTCAGCATGTTTTATCAATATAGCTTGGAACATAGGGCGAAACGATCAACATCCACAATCCCAACGGTAGGCTGCCGCCGATCCAGCCACTCAAGGCGTTGCTCCATCCGCTGGCAGTCCCGACAGGCGAAGATCGCACCGCCATAGAAGACCGCCGCCCGCGGCCATCTGATCGGCCCCACGATTTTTGTTTCTGTCGTTAGTCGCCAGAATATCGGCTACGGTCATGTCAGCGATTTGCTCATGCCGATGGGCGGGATCACTATCCAAGACACGCTAGATGTCCGCTGTTCAAAATAGGTGTTTGGAAACACCTGTAGGAACAACTCAATGCGAATTCACGTCGAACATGCAAGCGTTCTGCGGAAGGTCTCGGACTATTCCGAAATTCTTATTTGCCGATACAGAACTTGCTGAAAATCTCGCCCAGCAAATCGTCTGCGGTGAATTCGCCGGTGATCTCCGCCAGCGCCGCCTGGGCCAATCGGAGCTCCTCGGCGAACAACTCAAGCTGGCTCACGGTTTCGCGCGCCACCGCCACGTGCGTTGCCGCGCGCCCCAGCGCATCGAGGTGGCGCGTACGCGCCATGAACGCGCCCTCGCCCGCCGCTTGCCAGCCCGCCGCCGCCAGCAGCTTTTCGCGCAGCAATTCCACCCCGGCACCGGTTTTGGCAGACAGCCAGACCTCGTCGTCAGATACGCGCGGTTCTTCGTGCATGGCATCGATCTTGTTGTGTATCGTCAGCCGCGCCACCGCAGGCAGCCGCGCCAGAATCGCCTGCTCGTCTGCGCCCACGCCATGCGCCGCATCCACCAGCAACAGCGCCACATCGGCGTTGTCCAGCGCCGCCCAGGTGCGCGCGATGCCGATTTTCTCCACCGCGTCGTCGGTCTCGCGCAAACCCGCCGTATCGATAATGTGCAGCGGTACGCCCTGAATCTGGATCGCCTCGCGCACCGTATCGCGCGTGGTACCGGCAATCTCCGTCACGATCGCCGCCTCGAATCCGGCCAGCTGGTTCAGCAAACTCGACTTGCCCACGTTCGGCTGTCCGATCAACACTACCGTCAGCCCTTCGCGCAGCAATGCGCCCTGCCGCGCCTGTGCGCGTACGCCCGCCAAGGCGGCTTCGATGCGATCAAGCCGGCCGAACGCATCGGCCTGTTTCAAAAAATCGATTTCTTCTTCGGGAAAATCCAGCGTCGCCTCCACCAGCATGCGCAGCCGGGTCAGGGCTTCCAGCAACTCGTTTACCCGCGCCGAAAACGCACCCGACAGCGAGCGCACCGCCGAGCGCGCCGCCTCGGTCGACGCGGCGTCGATCAAATCCGCCACCGCCTCCGCCTGTGCCAGATCCAGCTTGCCGTTGAGATACGCCCGCCGGGTGAACTCACCGGGCGTCGCCAGCCGCGCGCCGAGTTCCAGACAGCGTTGCAATATCAGATTGAGCACCACCGGCCCACCATGGCCCTGCAGCTCCAGCACGGCTTCGCCGGTGAACGAGTGCGGCGCGGCAAACAGCAGCGCGATGCCCTCATCGAGCGTCGTGCCATCTGTATCCAGAAAACGGGTAAACGTCGCATGGCGTGGTGCGGGTATCCGCCCGAGCACCGCAGCAGCAAGCGATGCAACATCCGCCCCTGACACCCGCACCACCCCCACCCCGCCGCGTCCGGGTGCAGTGGCAATGGCGGCAATCAAATCAGATTTAGGAATATCGCGCATGGCTTGGTTTCATGGTGAATGCGGGCAAGACGTTACAGTGCCACAAATAGAAAGACCCGAAGCACGCCTCGGGTCTTGAATGAGCCTCACCCCTTTCGGGAATAGCCTGATTCGTTGCGTCAGACTTTACTCGTTGCAGCCTTGCTACCCTCAACCTGCTTGTTGATCCACCACTGCTGCGCGATCGACAGAATGTTGTTGACGACCCAGTACAGAACCAGACCTGCCGGGAAGAACACGAACATGACGGTAAACATCACCGGCATGATCATCATGATTTTGGCCTGCATCGGATCCATCGGTTGCGGGTTGAGCTTGACCTGCAGTACCGACGTTACGCCCATGATGATCGGCAAAATGAACCACGGATCCGGTGCCGTGAGGTCGGTAATCCAGCCAAGCCAGGGCGCGCCGCGCATTTCGACCGCGGCCAGCAATACCCAGTACAAGGCAATGAAGACCGGAATCTGGATCAGGATGGGCAGGCAGCCTCCGAGCGGATTGATTTTCTCGGTTTTGTACATGTCGGCCATGGCCTGATGCAACTTGGCACGGTCATCGCCATAGCTTTCCTTCAGCTTTTGCAGACGCGGGGTCAGCGTTTTCATCTTGGCCATCGACTTGTAGCCGGCTGCCGACAAGGGATACAGGGCCAGTTTGAGAAACAGGGTCAGAATGATGATGGCCCAGCCCCAGTTTCCGACGATGCGCTCGATCTTGTCCAGCGCCCAGAAGATGGGGAAAGCGAGCGGCGTCAGCCAGCCATAGTCACGCGCCAGGTCGAGGCCGGGGGCGGTTTGTTCGAGTACGGTCTGGGTTTGCGGGCCAGCATACAGCGGCACGGTAAAGGTTTTTTGCTGGCCGGGCGCTAACATCCCTTCGGCCAGCATGACGCCAGCGGAATAAACGCCGCCTGTTTCACGGGTATAAAACTCACGCTTTACGCTACCTTCAGGCAACCAGGCTGAGACGAAATGGTGCTGCACCATGCCCACCCAACCGTTATTCGCAGTTTTTTCAAATTCCGCCTTGCCTTCCTGGATGTCACCGAAGGCAATTTTCTGGAATTTTTTGGCATCGGTATAAACCGCTGCGCCTGTATAGGTTGGCAGGAAAAACTGCGATCCGCGCGGCGCCTCGCTATGGCGCGTCAGCTGGTAATAAGGCGTAAGGTCGATGGGCTGCGTGCCGCCGTTGATCACCCGCATCCTGACGGCGATTTCATAACTGCCGCGCTTGAAAATATAGGTTTTCTCGACCCGAACACCGGCGGCAGGATCAGTCCATGTCAAAGGCACTTCCAGTTGCGCAGCACCGCCGGCCAAACGATAGGTGCCGGGGTTGAGCTGGAACAGGCTGCGGTGCGTGGGCAGGTTTTTTCCGATCAGACCGCTTTGCGCCATGTAAGGCGTAGTCTGGTTATCCTCAAACAGGGTAAACACCTGATTTCTGTCGTCTGTTTCACGATAAGACAGCAGTTTCAGCTGGCGCAGATCACCACCATTCGCATCGATGACTGCATGCAATACATCCGTTTCCACCACCGCACGCTGTCCCTTTGCGACCCCGGCCTGCGCAGGAGCAGGCGCGGATGCATTCAACCCCTGGCTTGGCGTGGGCACCGCTTGACCCGCAGGTGAACTCACCGCACTCGGGGGAAGAGGTGGCGGTGCGTTCTTGTCCTGCCAGGCTTCCCACAACAACAACAGCGAAAAGGAAAAGACGATAAATAGAATCAGTCGCTGATTATCCATGGGGTGGCATGTGGTTTAAGTAGGAAGGGGGTCAGGCGCACTATCGCCTGCTTGAGCGTTTGGCCATTTTGCCACGGCTCGATGACCGGCACGTTTAAAGGTGCGCGACAAATCACGTGCTTCATCACCGGGAACCGGTTTGGCTATCAGGCGAACGACAAAGTCACAGGCGGGTAATTCCGGCAGGACCTGCCGGAAACTTTCGCGTACACAACGCTTGACACGGTTGCGGTCAACCGCGCGCGCAAGCAGGCGCTTGGCGACTATCATGCCCAAACGAGGGTGGCCCACCTGGTTGGGGCGCACCATGACCATTACAAAATCGGTTCGCGCGCGCTGATTTTCGGCAAAAACCCGATCAAAGTCGGCTTTATTGACCAGCCGCGCGTCGTGGAAGCGAACGCTTCCAGCCTTGTCAGGATGCGAGTCGATTAGACAGCCAGACGTGAGCGGCCTTTGGCGCGACGTGCATTGATCACCGCACGGCCGGATTTGGTTTTCATGCGGGCACGAAAGCCGTGAGTACGCTTGCGACGAACGGTGGAGGGTTGATAAGTACGTTTCATGTCTTGTCCTTTCTAAGGTAGCGCTGGCCTCGCCCTGTTTGACTAGAGCGATCCAAACACAAAAAAATGTGTTGAAAAACCGCGCATTAGACCTGCCTTTCCTCAGGCATGTCAAGTTCACGTGATTCCAGCCATGCTGTCCGGCCTGTGGATAACCTCGTCGAAGGAGAGTAAGATTCGGCCTCGAATCCTATGCCGCTATCCGCTCCCCGCCTCTCTACTATGGATTCCTTCTGGGACCTTTGCCAAGAGCGCTTTCGCGCCAATCTCACCCAGCAGCAATTCAGCACATGGATCAAACCCCTGGTGTTCGATGACTCGAACGGCGAGGTGCGTATTCTTGCGCCCAATCATTTTGTGATGGATTGGGTGCGCGAAAAATTCTCCGAGGATATCAATGAGTGGGCACAGGAGTTTTATCCGGAACCCGTTTCCATTATTTATGCTCTCGGGAAAAAACCCGCAGCGAGTCGTCCCCCTTCATCATCCACCCAGGTTGAGCCCCGTCTGGCCCAACCTGAGCGGCCCGTTGCGCCCGTTCAATCGGGCATGCGCATCAATCCGGCGTTCAACTTTGATAATTTCGTTTCAGGCCGTGCCAACCAGCTGGCGCGCGCGGCAGCTCTGCAAATTTCCAACAATCCCGGGGTTGCCTACAATCCCCTGTTTGTTTACGGCGGCGTTGGACTGGGTAAAACCCACTTATTGCAGGCTATCGGCAACACCGTTCGCGAGGCCAATCCCGACGCACGCATCAGCTATATCCACGCCAATGATTACGTGGACGATGTGGTTAAAGCCTATCTCAACAAGCAGTTTGATGATCTGAAGCGGCGCTATATGTCGCTCGATTTGCTGTTAATCGACGACATTCAGTTTCTGGCCAAAAAAGACCGCACCCAGGAAGAGTTTTTCTATGTTTTTAATTCCCTGATCGAAAACAAGAAGCAGATTGTCATCACCTGCGACACCTTCCCCAAGGAAATAAACGGCCTGGATGACCGGCTGAAATCGCGCTTTGCCTGGGGATTAACCGTTGCCGTCGAACCGCCAGAACTTGAAATGCGTGTCGCCATTCTGCTGGCCAAGGCGCAATCCGAAAATACCAAACTCGATGAAACCGTTGCTTTCTTCATCGCCAAGCAGGTGCGCTCCAATGTGCGTGAACTGGAAGGCGCGCTCAAACGCGTGATTGCCTTCTCCCGTTTCCACGAAAAACCCATCACGCTGGAACTGGTCAAGGAAGCCTTGCGCGATCTCATCGCCTCGACTTCCCGCATTGTTTCCATCGAAAACATCCAGAAAACCGTTGCTGACTTTTATAAAATCAAAGTCGCCGACATGTTTTCAAAAAAACGCACCCGAAATCTGGCCCGTCCACGGCAAATAGCAATGGCCCTGTCAAAGGAACTGACCAACCAAAGCCTGCCTGAAATTGGTGAATCGTTTGGCGGACGCGACCACACAACCGTGATTCATGCATGCCGAAAAGTAGCTGAATTACGTGAGACAGAAGTGGATATCGGACGTGATTATTTAACCTTGTTACAGATCCTGACAGGCTGAGGATGAAATGTGGATAAAACCGCTTCGATGCATAAAGCATAAAAACTACCCACACTCAGACAGCGCTGCCAAGGTTTTACCCACACCGAAAATCATACTGCAACAGATTGTTTTAATTAAGTAATAAAGCTTATCCACAGATTTAGGCTGCCTTTATTATTGTTCTCAGGAATATATAAATGCTATTAATACAAAGCGAACGTAACGCACTGCTCGCTGCACTGACGTCAGTCGTCGGGGTTGTCGAGCGTCGGCACACCCTGCCCATCCTGTCCAACCTGCTGTTGGAAAAGAAGGCGGACAAACTCACCTTGCTGGCAACCGATCTCGAATTGCAGATCAGCACCCAGCTGGATGCGCAAACAGGCGAAGACTTTGCGATCACCATCGCAGCCCGCAAGCTGTTTGATATCGTTCGCGCGCTTCCGGATGCCGCAAAGGTCAAACTGGACACCAAGGACAGCCAGGTGGTGGTGAGTGCAGGCAAATCGCGCTTTACCCTGCAAACCTTGCCGGCTGCGGATTTCCCACGCGTTGAAACCGGATCGGGTTTGGGCGAAGCCATTCATTTGCCACAAAAGAAACTCAAGCGCCTGTTGCAGCTGGTGCAGTTCGCCATGGCAAGCCAGGACATCCGGTATTACCTCAACGGCATGTTGCTTGTACTCGAAGGCAAGCAACTACGTGTCGTAGCAACCGACGGCCATCGGTTGAGCTACGCCGAAACCGAGCTGGAGATGGATGCCGGCACGCGAGAAGTCATCATTCCGCGTAAAACCGTGGTTGAACTTTCCAAGCTTCTGGCCGATGTGGATGATTCGGTCGAGCTCCGGATTGGCGCCAATCAAGTCACCATTACGCTGCCAGGTACCGAGCTGGTCACCAAGGTGGTGGATGGCAAGTTTCCCGACTATCAACGCGTCATTCCGCTCAACCAGCCACGCCATCTCAAGGCCAATCGTCAGACCGTGATTCAGGCCTTGCAGCGTGCAGCCATTCTGTCGAATGAAAAGTTTCGTGGCGTGCGTCTGGTCATGAGCGAAAACACCCTGGGCATTGTGTGCAACAACAATGAGCAGGAAGAAGCCGCCGATGAGATCGAAGTCAGTTTCAACGGCGAACCGCTGGACATGGGATTCAACGTGACCTACCTGCTGGATGGGTTGGGTGCAGTCAACAGCGAAGAAATCACCTTGTCGTTGGGCGATGCCAACAGCAGCATGTTGTTGACCAGCGAAGGCGAACCCGGTTTCAAATATGTCGTGATGCCCATGCGCATCTAAGCCAGGTCATTCCACCCTTCTCTGTACCAATCAACAGGAATACCCCAAACGGGTTTGAAAAGATGAGCGACAAGCCAGATAACGCGAACGCTAAAGATCAAAACGGCGGTTACGACGAAGACAGCATCCAGCAGCTGGAAGGCCTGGAAGCCGTGCGTAAACGGCCGGGCATGTACATCGGCGACACGTCCGATGGCAGCGGTTTGCATCACATGGTGTTCGAGGTGCTGGATAACGCGATCGACGAATCGCTGGCGGGTTGGTGCAATGACATCAAGGTCATCATCCATCCGGATAACTCGATTTCGATTTCGGACAACGGCCGTGGCATTCCGGTCGGCGTCAAAATGGACGACAAGCACGAGCCCAAGCGCAGTGCAGCAGAGATCGTGATGACCGTATTGCATGCCGGCGGCAAGTTCAACCAGAACAGCTACAAGGTGTCGGGTGGCTTGCACGGTGTGGGCGTGTCGTGCGTCAACGGCTTGTCTAAATGGTTGAAACTGGTCGTTCGTCGTGACGGAAAAAAATACGCCATGACATTCAACCAGGGCAAGGTGGTCGACCGCCTGATTGAAGTTCAGAACGGCGTTGAAGTGTCGCCAATGCAGGTCGTGGGCGAAACGCAAAACCGGGGAACCGAAGTTCACTTTTTGGCTGACGAAGAAATTTTCGGCGTGGGCAAAATCGAATTCCACTTCGACATCCTTGCCAAGCGGATTCGTGAGCTGTCCTTTCTCAACAATGGCGTAAAGATCGAACTGATCGATCACCGTGACGGCAAAACTGAAAACTTCGCCCATTCGGGCGGTGTAATGGGTTTCGTCAATTACATGAACCGGGTCAAGTCGGTCTTGCACCCGAAGATTTTTCATGCGGTGGGCGAAAAAGACGGCATGACGATCGAAGTCGCCATGCAGTGGAACGACAGCTACTCGGAAACCGTGCAGTGTTTCACCAACAATATTCCGCAACGCGACGGCGGCACCCATCTCACCGGGATGCGCATGGCGATGACCCGGGTATTGAACAAATACATCGAGGAAAACGAGTTCGCTAAAAAAGCCAAGGTGGAAACCACCGGCGACGACATGCGCGAAGGCCTGACCTGTGTGCTGTCGGTCAAAGTGCCCGAGCCCAAGTTCTCTTCGCAAACCAAGGACAAGCTGGTTTCGAGCGAAGTGCAGCCGGTCGTGCAGGAGGTCGTGGGGCAGAAACTCGCTGAATTTCTGCTTGAAAACCCGGCCGATGCCAAAGTGTTGTGTGGCAAGATCATTGATGCCGCACGCGCCCGAGAAGCCGCACGCAAGGCACGTGAAATCACGCGCCGCAAGGGCATCATGGATGGCCTGGGGCTACCCGGCAAGCTGGCTGACTGCCAGGAAAAAGATCCTGCTTTATGCGAAATCTACCTGGTCGAGGGCGACTCGGCAGGCGGCTCGGCCAAACAGGGACGCGACCGCAAGTTCCAGGCAATCCTGCCGCTCAAGGGCAAAATCCTCAACGTCGAGCGCGCGCGTTTCGACAAGGTCATCAGCAGCCAGGAAATCGCCACGCTGATCACCGCACTCGGCACCAGCATCGGCAAGGACGATTACAACCCGGACAAGCTGCGTTATCACCGCATCATCATCATGACCGACGCGGACGTGGACGGTGCGCACATCCGCACCCTGCTGCTGACGTTCTTCTACCGCCAGATGCCCGAGTTGGTTGAACGCGGTCACATCTACATTGCCCAACCGCCGTTGTACAAGGTCAAGCATGGCCGTTCCGAGCGCTACCTGAAGGACGAACATGCCATGAAGGAACATCTGATGAGCGAGGCCATGAAAGAGGCCGAGCTAGTCCCGATGGAAGGTGCGATGCCGATCGCGGGCGATGCACTCGAATCGCTGGCGCGTGAATACTTTCTGGCCGAAGCCGTATGTGATCGACTGGCGCGCATGCTGCCCAGCGATGTGCTGCAGACACTGATGCGTATTCCGCGTCTGGATTTGAGCGACAGTAGCGCCGCGATGCAAAGCGAAGCCACGCTTGGTGCAGCACTGGATGCGCAGAAATTTGAAATTGCCGCCGAATACATCAGCGAGACCGACAGCCATCGTTTGCGCATCACGCGTCATGCGCATGGCAACACGCACGTCAATTTCCTCGAGGCTGATCTGCTTGAATCGGGCGATTACAATCAACTGGTCAAAGTCGGTGATTTGTTGCGCGATTTGATTGGTTTGGGCGCACGCGCCAAGCGCGGCGAAAAGGAATCACCCATACAAAGCTTCCGCGAGGCAATGGACTGGTTGCTGGCAGATGTCAAACGCGGCATGAGCATTCAGCGCTACAAGGGCCTGGGCGAAATGAATCCCGGGCAATTGTGGGAAACCACCATGGATCCAAAAGTTCGCCGTCTGATGAAAGTGCAGATTGATGATGCGATTTCGGCGGACCAGATCTTCACTACCTTGATGGGCGATGAAGTCGAGCCGCGCAGGAATTTCATCGAAACCAATGCGTTGGGCGTGCGGAACCTGGATGTATGAGTTTGTAGGATCCCATTGAAATCCAGATTTTTCCCAAATCTTTAGATTTCATGGGAATTGATAGAAAGGCCAGCCAGAACGGTTGGCCTTTTTTTTTGTGGCGAATCCTGGTTTCGCCGATACCGGCATGGGCGCGATCCCGGACGGTCGGCGGACTGTTCTACGCGTTCGGGATGTTCTGGGGATTTAACGGATAGGGAGAGGCCTCTCAAGCATTCGTTCTCTCAGCAACCTCGAACGCGCTTCAACCCGTCATCCACCTCAATGCCCAGATAAACAGCTTGTATGCCCTTGAGAACCGCTGCGCCAGCCTCAGCGAAGCGGGTGCCACTGGAACGGCTTAATGCGGTGGTCGCCGGGAGCTGGGCAGCGAAACGTGGGTCAGCCTGATCTCTTTCAGCCCTCTATTGCACGGGTGCCTCAATCGGCTTGTCCCTATAAGGATAATTTTTCAGGCGCGTGTCGCTGCGCTCGTGTGGCTTGGCGAGGGTCTTGGCTGGGTCAATCCAGTCTTCCCATTTGAAGTTCTCGATCACCTTGGCCTGATAGCTTTCTTCTAGCGGGTGTTCGAGGATGTCGTTGATATGCGCCCACTGCTGATAGCGCATGAGATCGACCTGGTAAGGCGTCGGTTTGCCCCCGGCTTTTTTCACCACAGCCTTGAGCGCTTCCACGTCCTTCATCGTCACCTTGGGCTGCCAGGTTACCTTGCCGGGCAGCATGACCGGCTCGCCAGGGATGTTGTTGATCCCTTCCTTCCACGTCGCCAGCACGGCGACCTTCGTGTCTTCCCGATAGAGAACGATGGCATGGCTGTAGCGCTTGTCCTTGAAGAATCCCAAGTTGCCGTATTGCAGCCGCGCACCAGTCAGGAAAGCCACCGCATCCGACCAGCAGGGCGATTCGCCGCTGATACCCCAGAGTACGCTGCGGTCGATGATGCCGTCTGGAAACAGAATCTTGAATGCCACCCATGTGGAGTTAGCTGCGGTTGTCGTCCCCTCGCAGTCGTGACCGTGAAAACGCACCAGATCTTTCAGCGTGACCGGATAGGTATAGGGGTAGTAACGCCCTGTGTGCCTTGAGTGGCCAGCATCTCGAATACCGGCGCATAAGGCTTGGCAACCATGGATGCATACCAGGTCGGGTCGCGATCCGGTGCTTCCACGCCCGTTTCAATGAAGATCGATTCGCCTTCCTTGTAGGTAGGCTCTGCGGCGGCGACACTGGTAGCAAAAAGAAAAAACAGGCCGCTGGGCAACAAGATGCCCCGGAAAACTTTGCGCATGAGGTTTTTCATTCCCCCTCCTTAGTCATGAGTATCGGAATCCGATAGCCCTGCATATCACGCCCAATTGGCAATCTGCGAGCATTCTTGCCCTTTTCCCTGTATAGCAGACCGGTGTAGCTCAGCTTGAGCATCTGATAAGGCTGGAACACTGGACGGACTTAGTGATTGCGCCGCCTTTGGGAAGAGTGGATATAACTCTTTGTCAGGGTACTGTCGCCGCGTATTCCAGTAGCCACTTTTCCAAAATCAGGCGGTATCCTGCCGCTCACGCACCAGAGCTGTAAATGAAGCAATATCCATCAGCCACGCCTGTTGCTCTGGCGTGTAAGTCGCGTGCAGTCCACGCGGCAAAACAAGTTGCAGATTTTTCGCCTGCATTTCGTCCGTCTGATGTCGGCTGATTGAAGTTTCGAGCGTTAGCAGGTGTTTGTGGTCGATACGATCAGCCTCTGCAAGCACCTGTCGCCAACGGTCTTTGCAAGTGGACTTCACGCCAAGCATGGTCAGGTGCAACGCGTCAAATGCCGGGTCGTGGTATGCCGTAACACTGGGGAAAATGAAATCCGGTTTGGCCTTGTTTTCCGTTACGGCAGTGCGTTTATATTGGATGCCGCATTCAGTAAACAGCAGTTCGAGATGGTTTTCGAGGGCAAGTCCAACCCGGCTCTTGCGCCGGTTTTGTACGGATAGCGAAAATGACAAAAAACCATCCACATCCACACCCGCATCCACGTCACCTCCAAAGCCCGTAGAAAGGCGGTCGGCGATCAGGTGTCGTTCCAGTGTGCGAAACAGGACTTCTTCCTGCTCCATCCACGCCATCAACACCAAGTCTTGATCTTCCGCCGGATTAAGGTCTTTCAGAGTGGAGCGGGCATAGGCGGAAAACTCACGTGTTGTCGGGAACTTCCCTTTGAATTTCTCCAGCATAGTTTCAAGGTAGATTTCAGCCGATATCTCCACCACAACGCCAATGTTTTCAAGGATGAACCGTGAAGCAAACGCAATACGATCTTGCTCCGTTTCTAGTTCGGATTTGACTGAAAAGCCGGGGTGAGCCAAGTCGGTGAAGCCAAACAACCATTCAATCTGCGCTGAAATGCTAGAACCATTTTCAGCGATAACAACCAACAGACCGCCGTCGTGGCGCTTGGCGATCACGAGCAAATCGCCTTAGGCAGCACTCAGAGAAACAGTAGTGGTTGGAAAATAAAAACGGTATTCGGCTGACCTGTGCGGCTGGTCTTTTCGGCTGTCATAGAGCGTCAGAAAGGCATCTTCTACAACAGGTTCTGCATCATTATCGGACAGGTAAAGGAAGCGGGTGGGTATACGCGTGGGTTCGATTGGTTTACCCATGAACGTCAACATGCTTTTTGTGGCCTGGTATTCGTGCTGATTAGAGCGAGTTCTATCCGCTTCAACAGCACTGAGGCGTTTGGCCGCCACCCCTTCAAAATATTCCGACAGGTACCCGCTTTTCACCCACGCTCCTCCATAAACGGCACGTCGCTGTGTAACCAGTTGGCCAGTCGTCGTGTGACTTCACCTAAATCTTTACCTGCGCCACGGATGGCGCACTCCCAGACAATACCTACACGCCAGCCTGCGGCAATAAGTGCTGTTCGAGTCCGGTAGTCGTTATCCTGGTTGCGCCCAATTTTTTCGCGCCAAAAATCTGGGCGCGTGCCCGGCCACTTGAACAGATGGCAGTCGTGTCCGTGCCAGAAACAGCCGTGAACGAAAACAACTGCGCGATAACGCGGAAACACCATATCGGGTTTGCCGGGAAGATTGCGGACATGCAGACGGAATCGAAAACCCTGGCGATGCAACAAACTGCGTATCAAGATTTCTGGTTTGGTGTTGCGGCTCCGAATGCCGGCCATCATCCGGCTGCGGGTTGCCGGATCAACAACGTCAGCCATCAATCATCCAGATGTTCCCCAAAGGCAGTCATGAAAACTGGGTAAGCAGCCTCAATCACCCTATCGTGCCCCAGCCTTTCTTCCATTTCGCTCAACAAGAAACGCAATTCCTGTACTTCACTGTCTGTGAAAGTTTGTTGGCCGTTTGAGATAGTAATAATGTCTGCGGGGTCATCTTCCGGATGAAACAGTAATTTGCCGCATTGCATTTCAGAGAACCACAACAAGGCACCATCGAAAGTGGTGTCGCGCAGTTTCGGGATGCGGGATTGTGCGTGCATGGTTTTCTCCTCAAGCAGTGGCGTAACGAAGGGGCAGCTCCGGTTCCAGGATATCAGCTTCCAGATAGGGCTGCATCAACCTTGCAACGTGAGCCATGACATCAACAACGACAGAGTTTCCAAATTGTTTGTAAGCCCGTGTATCTGACACCGGGATCCTGAACGTATCTGGAAAGCCCATCAGCCTTGCACACTCTCTCGGTGTGAGCCGACGTGGGTTTTTGCGCTTGCCCTGATCGATCAGTATCTCCGAGCCGTCCTTGTAATAGCGGGCTGACAGGGTTCGGGCGACGTTGTCTGGCGTAACCAAACCGAAGCCGAAGCCGTTGCCTTTCAGCCGGTGTTTCTCAGCGTAGTTTTGCAGGTAGCGCCAGAGGTTGTCAGTGAGGGTGTATTTGTCCTGCACCTTTTTATGGGCGTGGTCGAAGAAGCGGTCTTCGTCCCACGGCAGTTGCGGCTCAGAGCCGTCGGTGCGGTGGAGTATTTCCTTCAGCGTGTGCCGTCCCTTGGGCGGCATGGGCAGTGCGTCAAAGTCGAACGCGACGGGTTCGCGAAAGCCGACGATGAGGATGCGTTCGCGGTGCTGGGGAACAAAGTGTGCGCCGTCGATAACGCGGGTGTGAATGTGATAACCGAGTTCTTCGCTGAGGGTGCGCTTGATGACGGCGAAAGTGCGGCCTTTGTCATGCGAGGTCAGGTTCTTGACGTTTTCCAGCAAAAAGGCGCGTGGGCGCTTTTCGGCGATGACGCGAGCGACATCAAAAAATAGGGTGCCCTGCGTTTCGCACGCAAAGCCGTGGGCTTTCCCCAGTGCGTTCTTTTTCGACACACCGGCGATGGAAAAGGGCTGGCAAGGGAATCCGGCCAGCAGCACATCGTGGTCGGGGATGTCGGCGGCCTGAACCTGTGTGATGTCGCCGTTGATGGCGTGGCCATCGCGGAAGTTTTCGGCATAGGTTTTTTGTGCGTAGCTGTCCCATTCGCTGGTGAAGACGCAGCGTCCGCCGACATTTTCAAATGCGCGCCGTATGCCGCCGATGCCCGCGAACAGGTCGATAAAGCTGAATGCGGCTTCGCCCTCGAAAGGCAGATCGAGCGGCAAAAGTTGTTGCAAGGCGTGGATGATGTAGGGCGGCGGGACGGACTGGCGAGTTTCCCAGCGACGAATTGTGCGGGGTGTGGTCTTTAGAAAGTCAGCGATTTTGGCTTGTGTATGGTGCTCACGGGCGGCTTTAAGATAGGCCAGAACGGCATCGTCGCCGCCAGTTGTGAGCACAGTGGAAATGGGGATCGGGGCGGGCACGGGATTTCCTCTGGGTATTTTTGAGGACAATACGCCCTGTATCCGTTCTTTTCAAGAAAAAGGTTTTCATTCGCGGCATCAGCTAAGCCTCGTGGAGTCGCATTTCCCAACTTTATTAATACGAAGGGCTGAAAAGGCCGAGAACCGGACAGGCGCAGGGGCTAACCGAACCGTCCGGAGTTGGCCGGGAGGGTGACAGCGTGCGGTAGCAACCGCATCCTGGCGGTGCTTGATTGCCTGGTCAGGCAGCCAGGCGGCGCCAGCCGGTTACGGCTTACCGCCCCAAGGCATGACGGGCACCGTGGACAGGCTGTTTGCCGGCGCGCCCTCGATCAGCTTTCGGCTAATCGCAAGATAAACAAGGGTTCGGTGCACTTCGTCCCACATGCGAACGACGCGGGTTTCCTTGAACAGAATGGACGTGTCTTCGCTGAAGACAGTTTCCTCCTTGGGCAATTTGGCCGGCAGCACGATCGGTCCGGTCTGCCGGCAGGCGAGCGAGAACTGCGAGGGGTCCTGCGCGAGGCCGAGAGACCCGGATACGCCTCCCGTTCTCGCCTGGCTGACGTGACACGTGACGCCCCGCACCTTGGGGTCCTGGAAGGCATCGACGCAGACCTTGTGGTTAGCGCCGATGAGTTTCCACGCGGTTGTGACACACCCGACGTTGTCGGCCAGGGCGGACGAGGTGGCTAGCAGCAGGCTGGCGACTTGAATGAGTGCGGATGGGGATATTTTCATTTGCCTCTGGGTCCTCTTGCGTAGCGATGTGAATCGCCTCGGGGCTGGAAACTTCTCATGCCCAATATCGATCGCCGGCTACGGCCGATGATTGGATGATTGTGTGACTAACCTGACCGCCAGAAACCAGCCCCAAGCGATTGTCAGACGACGCTGCGGCGCTAGCGGGTCCGGGCGGCTTTCACGAATGCGAGCGAAGCCTGAAACAGTTCGAGATCCTTCGCGTACTCAGCCGCGTCGGCGCGGTCGATCTGTACCCATTCCCTCGTGCTGGCCATCCCGCCGGGCTGGAACGGGACGACGTCGCCCCTCGAGAACTGCAGTTCGGTCACGGTGGCGGCGGGCAGGCGCAGCCCGACGCCGCGACCGCTGATGCAGGCGAACATCTTGTCGCTGACGAAGTAGGCATCGAGGCCGCTGATTTTTCTTGCGCTAACGCCGGGGAGTTTGAGAAGCAGGGCGTCGATTAGTGCCTTGCGAGTGGATTCGGGTGTATCAGTATCCAAGGGAGATCCGCCAAGGTGTCATTGAACAAAGAGATTGAATCATAAAGGCAAAGTCCGGCGCACTGCTCAAGGTGCCCGCCTGAGAGTTGCTTCCCAATCGGCAGGTGGCGCTCCCTGACCCAGCCGCACGATGCGCCCCACTTCATTTTCATACCAGCCGTAATCCTGCTTGTTGGGTTCGGCCTCATAGCCCCAGATTGCGCCATCGGCGTCCTGAGCCAGCCAGTTCACCCAGTCGGGCAGCGGCGGTAAATTCATGAGGCCGACCCATCGCGTTCAGGCTGGTCGTGCCATACCCATTCCAGCAATAGTTGTTGTGCGCTTTGTGCCCGCTTGGCATTGGCGTGATTCACCAGCATGACGAACACCATGCGGTGCCCGCTGGCGGTGTAGACATACCCCGCCAGCGCGCTGGCATCGCGCAGGGTACCGGTCTTGAGATGGGCGCTGCCGGCCAGCGGGCTGCCGTTGAAGCGGCGCTTGAGCGTGCCGTCGATCGCAACAATCGGCAAGGCCGATTCAAATTCGGAAAACAGCGGGCTGGCATGGGCTGCGCGAAGAAGCTGGTTCAATGTCGTCGCGCTGACCCGCTCGATCCGCGACAAACCGGCGCCGTTTTCCATCACCAGCTTATGGGTCGACACGCCGCGCCTGGCTAGCGCCACACGAACTGCGCGCGCGCTTTTGTCGAGCGTTGCCGGCGCGCCGAAGGCCTCCGCACCGAGCGTCAGGAACAGGTTGCGTGTCATCAGGTTGTTGGAAGATTTATTGAGGCTGATGAGCACATCGGTCAGGGGCAGCGACGCGAAGCGCAGCAGGGGCGGTGTCGGAGGGGCCATGCCCGGCAGGGTCGGGCCAGTCAGGGTGTTGCCAGCCTCGGCCCATAGTCCGCGAAAAATGAAATCAAAGGTGGCGACCGGTTCAAACAGATTGAGCGACAGCGTCTGTTCGCCGCAACTCCTTGGGTAGCGTCCGCTTATCAGCAGTTCACGCTTGCCCGGATCGGGAATGGCAGGCGTTGCCGCATCTTTCCAGCCATTGCATGCCTGGGTGTCGGTCAGCACCAGTTCGGAACGGATGGCCAATCCGGGTAGTGCGACATCTGGAACGATATCGACGCCCTTTCCGTTTGGCTTGAGATGCAGCAGCGTGGCATTGAAATTGGCGATCAGCGCGCCGGGCGTCGCGTTGTAGAGCGCCAGCGGTTCGCCGTCAAATGCGCCAGGGTCGAGCGGCGGCAATGCAAAATGGCTGGTGTCGAGCAGCAAATCGCCCCGGATATGGCGCACGCCGCGCGTGCGCAGTTCGCGTTGCAACAGCCACAGGCGTTCCAGCGTCAGGCTCGGATCGCCATAGCCCTTGACGATCAAATCGCCCTCCAGCACGCCGTTTTGAACCGGCCCGTCCGCCCAGACATCCGTTGACCAGGTATAGCGCGGGCCAAGCTGTTGCAATGCAGCAAAGCTGGTCACCAGTTTCATCACCGATGCGGGATTCATCGCTGCCTCGGCGTTGTGCGCGAGCAGCGGCTCGCTTGCCTCCAGATCCTGCACCACGACAGCCACATGATCGAGCGGAATGCGGGCTTGCCGCAGTGCATCGATGAAGGCGGCCGGCAGCTCGGTGGCACGCGCAGACACCACCACACTGGCGAGTAGCAGCATGGCTGCAAGGCGTAGAACGATCCGGGGGCTAGGCATCGCATCATTATGCCGGAACCCGATTCGAGGCCTGTTCAGGCTGCGCGCGGACGCTGCCGCATTCGCATGTTGTTCCGGATGCCGGCGTCCTATACTTTGATACTGGATGCTTAACTCACGATGGAGCGCGGACCGACATGAAAAACAAACCGATGAAACACCTGTTGGCGCTGGCATCTGCATTGCTGATTCTGGGGGGCTGCGCCAGCGGACCCGAGGTGCGGGTTGAATACGACCAGACGACAAATTTCACCCGCTACCAGACCTTTGGTTTCGCCAATCCGCTCGGCACCGACCGCGATGGTTATCAAACCATTCTGTCGCAACGCCTGGTAGCGGCGTCACGACGCGAACTGGAGGCACGCGGCCTGCGCCTGGCCAGCAGCAATCCGCAACTGCTGGTCAACTTCAACGCTGCACTCACCGAAAAAGTGCGCGTGACGGTCATGCCTTCGCCCATGATCGGCATGGGCGTGGGGACGGGATTTGGCAGCTATTACGACTATCGCATGGGCATGTACGGTGCGTGGCCGCTGTATCACGACCAGACGCTGGTAACGCCGTACAAGGAGGGCACATTGAACATCGATGTCGTCGATGCGGCGCGCAAGCAGCTGGTTTGGGAAGGCGTGGTCACCGACGTCGTGACGCAGAAAATGCTGGACAACCTGCAGGCCAGTATCGATGCGGCGGTGGCAGCCGCGTTTGCACAATACCCGGTTCAGCCCGTAAGCAAACTCAAATAAGGTTTACAGCGACTGACGGATGGCCAGCACGGCCTGGTTGCGCAGGGATTTCAGCAGGGACAGTTCTTTTTCGGGAATGGCGATATCGCCCGGCTGGGGGCAGTCGGCGTAAATCAGGCCGATAGGCTTGCCCCGGACGATGATGGGAAACAACACGAAGGTGCGTGCTGCGACCTGTTTGCGGTACCAGGCCGGAATGCGGGGCGCAATTTTCGGGTCGTTGATATCGGTAATGAGGATGTCGGCATTGTTTTGCAGTGCGACGAGAAAGACATCCGGCTGGTCTGCCATCGAAAAGTCGAACGCCTTGAGCAGGCCCTGCACGTTGTCGCCAAAACCGAACTTGCCGCACATGGTGTTGTGGCGGCCATCCTTGATGCACAACAGCACATGCGCGAAACCCATGCCGGTAAACATGGCTTCCAGAATCATGCGCAAAATATCGTTGATGGAGACCGCGTCGTCGATCAGCGAATTGCTGACGTCCTGCAGGCCCGACGTGAGAATCGACTGAATCCGGGCACTGCTGCGTTCAGCGGCGTGACCGGTTTCGTCTGATGCGGCGGCATCGAGCAGCGATGCGCGTTCATGCAGCACGCTGGCTTCCAGGGCGGTTTGCGGCGCTTCCGGGTCGTTTGGCGTTGCATCCGCCAGTTTGCTTTCTGCTGGCGCCGCCGGCATCCCCGCCCATTTCGTTGCCTGCCGGGCAAAGGCGCTCTGTTTCAGGTTCACGTTCACGGCCAGGGCGAACTGCGCGATGTCCTGCATCGACTTTTCCATCAGTCCGCTCAGCTGTTTATCGGAGACCGACAGGCAATCGCCAAAGCGTGTGGTGAGTTTGGCCAGGGCTTTGCTGCGATCCGCATCGGGCGTATTGAGAATGACTTCGCAGAGTTCGTTCGAAAATCCCGCCAGAACCCGCAGGGGTTCAGTACTGATGGCGCCCTTCTTGATTTTTTCGTCGGGCAGTTTTTTCATGCTCAGCACGAGCTGATCCGGAAAGCCCCAGCTCCTGGCTACGCCCATCCCCAGACTTTCAAACGACACCCCCAGCACCTCGATCGAGGCTTTGGATTCGCTCAACGCGTCAGCCTGAACCCGTTGCTTGATCGCAGCGGCTTCCATCGGAAAGTAGAACGTTGCCAGCATGCGGCCGAGGTTGTGCAGCATGGCGCTGATGAACGCCTCTTCCACATCCTTGAGGTTCGTTCTGCCCGCCAGTTCGCGTGCCAGCATGCCGGCGTAGAGCACTTTGACGAACTCTTCCTTGAGCTGCTGCGCGTGGGCCTTGTTTTCCAGGTTGTCGAACAGGATCAGGCTCAGCGCGATTGATCGCACCGTATCGAATCCGAGGATGACCACCGCACGCGAAATCGTGCTGATCTTGCCGCCGCCGACCTGGTTGTAGAACGCGACATTGGCCAGCTTGAGGAGTTTATTGGTGAGCGAAAAGTCCCGCAGAATGTTGTTGGACAGTTCGTTGACGCCTTCGCGGTCGGACGAGGCAATGCGGTTGATTGCGCCGATGGCCTCGGACAAGGCGGGAAAGTCGCTTTCGGTCTGCATGCGCCGCAACAGCACGTCCAGCGCACTGGGTTTGGCTTCGGCGCCGGATTCGGCTTGTGGCAGGGGCATCAAGCTGCAGTCACCGCGTTCTGGCTTGCATCAAGCGTGCGCCATACACAGCACACTGCGTCAGCGCGCCAGATCCGCCACGTACCAGTCCATCGCCTCGGCCAGGCCTTCGCCGATGCGGTGGCTGGGTTCGTAACCGAGCCGGGTTTGCGCCTTGGTAATGTCGGCGAGCGAGTGGCGTACGTCGCCAGCGCGAAAATCCCGGTACACCGGCTTGAAGTTGGCCAGATGGGGGAATTTGGGCGCAAGCAGGCTGCGAATGGATTCAAACAGCTGGTTGAGCGTGGTGCGGTCGCCGACCGCGACGTTGTAGACCTGGTTGGCTGCTTCGGCGTGTGAACTGGTGGCGGCGAGCAGGTTGGCCTGGATCACGTTGTCGATGTAGCAGAAGTCGCGGCTGGTTTCGCCGTCGCCGTTGATGTACACCGGCTGGTTGTGGACCATGCTCGATACCCACTTGGGCACCACGGCGGCATAAGCGCCTTCGGGGTCCTGGCGGCGACCGAAGATGTTGAAATAGCGCAGGCCAATCGACGCCATGCCGTAGCAGCGGCCAAATACGTCGGCATACAGTTCGTTCACCAGCTTGGTCACGGCGTAAGGCGACAGCGGCTTGCCGATGACGTCCTCGACCTTGGGGAGGCCGGGATGGTCGCCATAGGTCGAGCTCGACGCGGCATAGACGAAGCGTTTGACCTGGGCATCGCGCGCGGCGACCAGCATGTTGAGGAAGCCGGTGTTGTTGGAGGCATGCGTGGTGAGCGGGTCTTCCAGCGAACGCGGCACCGAGCCGAGCGCGGCCTCATGCAAGACGTAATCCACGCCCTTGCACATCGCCTGGCAGATGTCGGGATCGCGAATGTCGCCGCGCGTGAAACTGAAGCGCGCCCAGCGCTCGGCACCGACACTGGCTTGCACCTGATCCAGATTGTGCTGGTGGCCGGTGGCGAAGTTGTCCAGTCCGACGACGCGCTGATCCAGCTGCAACAGCGCCTCCAGCAGATTGCTGCCGATGAAACCGGCGACGCCGGTCACCAGCCAGGTTTGGGGCGCGGCCTGGAGCTGCGTTTTCAGCGCATCGAACGCGCTCATCACAGCCTCCAGAGCTTGAAGCCCGCTGCCTGGACGACAGCCGGGTCGTAGGCCGATTTGACGTCGGTGAACGCGCCGCCCGGATTCAGTTTGGCGGTCAGGTCGGCAAAGGATTTTTCCATGTACGCGCTGTGGGAAACCGCAGCGACGATGGCATCACACGCGGGCAGGTCGTCCCACGCGGTAAGCGTGATGCCGTATTCGTGTTCGGCCTCTTTGGCTTCGCCGAGCGGATCGTGCACATGCACGTCACAGCCGAACGACTGCAGTTCGCGGATGACGTCGACCACTTTCGAGTTGCGCAGGTCGGGGCAGTTTTCCTTGAAGGTGAGGCCGAGCACGTTAACCTTGGCGCCCTTGACCTGCACGCCGTTGGCGATCATGCCCTTGACGGTTTCCTGTGCGACATACGCGCCCATGCCGTCGTTGATGCGGCGGCCGGCGAGAATGACCTGCGGGTGGTAGCCCAGCATGTCGGCCTTGTGGGTGAGGTAGTAGGGGTCAACGCCGATGCAGTGGCCGCCGACCAGGCCCGGACGGAACGGCAGGAAATTCCACTTGGTGCCGGCGGCTTTCAGCACTTCGAGCGTGTCGATGCCGAGGCGGTGGAAGATCAGCGACAGTTCGTTCATCAGCGCGATGTTCAGATCGCGCTGGGTGTTCTCGATTACCTTGGCGGCTTCGGCCACCTTGATGCTGCTGGCGCGATGCACGCCGGCGGTGATCACGCTGGCATACAGCTCGGCCACTTTATCCAGCGTGGCGGCGTCATCGCCCGACACCACTTTCACGATCTTGGTGATCGTGCGTTCCTTGTCGCCGGGATTGACGCGCTCGGGCGAGTAACCAACGTGGAAGTCCTGCAGCCATTTCATGCCGGACTGTTTTTCCAGGATCGGGATGCAGACCTCCTCGGTGGCACCGGGGTAGACTGTGGATTCGTAGATCACCGTGGCGCCTTTTTTCAGGTATTTGCCGACGGTGGTGCTGGAGCCGACCAGCGGCGAGAAATCGGGGATGTGCGCGGCGTCGACCGGGGTGGGCACGGCGACAATGATGAAGTCGGCTTTTGCCAGATCGGCGGGGTCGGTCGTCACGGTCAGCTGGGTGGCGGCCTTGAGGTCGTCCGCTGAAACTTCGCCGGTGGGGTCGCAAAATCGACGATAGCTGGCGATTTTTTCAACCGAAAGGTCATAACCGATGGTGGTCATCTTCTTGCCGAATTCCACCGCCAATGGCAGCCCTACATAGCCCAGCCCTACAACCGCAACAACGCTCATGCTTGGATTCCCTTATGAATAGTATGTCTATGTTTCTGTCCGGATTGTATCGAATTTGTGTGGCAGTGCCCGCCCGCATCCGGCAGCGGGCTGCCTCACGGATCAGCAAGCGGCATGCCATCCCGCCACTACCGGCATGCTTCCTGATGTCCTTGCTGGGTTTGTTGTTGAGTCTGCCTGCACGAGCCGATGTGGCCGACATGCTGCTCAAGGTAAAACCTGCCGTCGTTGGCGTGGGCACCTATAGCCCCACCGGCAGGCCGCGCGCCAGTCTCAAGGGCACTGGCTTTGCCGTGCTCGATGGCAGCTATGTGGTGACCTGCGCGCATATTTTCAGCCAGCCGCTGGACACCGAAAAAAATGAAACGATTGCGGTGTTCCTGGGCCGCGACCGCCAGATGACCGCGCGCAACGCGCAAATGATCGCCATCGACAAGGCGCACGATCTTGCGCTGCTGAAGGTTGCCGGTGCGCCGATGGCTACCGTGGTGCTGGGCGATTCGTCCCGGGCGCGCGAGGGCTGGCAGTTGTATTTCACCGGCTATCCGATCGGTTCGGTGCTCGGTTTGAACCCGTCTACGCATCGTGCGGGTCTGGCGGCAATCATTCCCATCTTCACGCCGGTTGCCAGCGCGGCGCAGCTCAATGTGCGCGCCCTCAAGCAGGCGGGCGACGCGTATGAGGTGTTCGAGCTCGACGCGATCGCCTATCCCGGCAACAGCGGCAGTCCGCTGTGGCACCCCGACAGCGGTGAAGTGCTGGGCGTGCTCAATTCGGTGTATATCAAAGGCGCGAAAGAGACCGCGCTCACCGCGCCCAGCGGGCTCAGCTATGCCATACCGGTGAAGTATGTGCATGCCTTGCTGGAGCGGGCGCTGGCGGAAAAGAAGTAAGCCGGGTCTACATGCCTTCGGTCAGGCTGATTCCGAGGCCGAAGGACTGCTGGCTGTGGTTGTAGTCGATCAGCGACTCGCCGTAGCCATTGAAATACTGCACGTAGCCTTTCAGGCGCCCATACAGCGGAAAGCTCCAGTTGAGTTTCAGCGCGCCACGATTGTCCGAGCGCTTGAGGTTATTGCGCAGCAACAGCGAGTAGGCGTTGCTGCCGTCACGATAGACCGCCAACAGGTCGCCATGCCCCATGTAATCCTCGATGTCGGGATTGTCGTCGTCTGCTGTGTTCTCGGGCAGGCGATACCAGGGGCGAACCATCAAGGCCAGATTGCCGCGCTCGAATCCGAACTGGGCGTAGACGCGGTTCCAGCTGCGTGACAGGCTTTCGGGGCGGCCGTTCGACTGGTGGTTGAAGCCGAAGTTGATGAAACGACCGCGAAAACCGGCAATCTCATAGTTGGTGCGCCACACCAGCATCGCCTCCGGCTCGTAGTTGGTTTCACGAAACGGCGAGGAAATGGTGTCGTTGTAGGCCTGCCAGAACGAGGTGATGGTGTAGCCCACCCACAAATCGAAATCGTCGTAACCGAACACGCCTTCCATCGCCTTGACCTTGAAGCTCAGCTGCAATTCGGTCTCGAGCTTGTCGAGTCCCAGATCCGGCGTCGAGAACGCGCCCTTAAACGGGGTATTGTTGGGTGAGTTGCTGTATTTGAGCGGCAGAAAATAGTTGGGCCGGTGCGGGCGAAACAGGAAAGCCCCCTGCTTGGCGGCGTCGTCGAGTTCCCAGTGGCGCGACAGCGCTGACAGCAGCTGGGGGTCATCGGGTGCCGGTAATGCCACCTTTGCCGGCGGTTCAGGCGGCGTGGCGGCAGTCTCTGTCTGGGGAGCGGATGCCGCCTCGGGTTGTGCCCGTCCCGATGCCTTGTCGTAGCACGCCAGGCGATCGATATCCGTCAGAATCGCGCTGCAGCTTTCCCATTCGGCCACCGAGGTGACCTGCGCATGACCCGCTCCCGACAGGCCGGCGCACAGCATCGCCAATGGGAGAGCGGCAAAGGGATGTTTGCTGAATTCAGTCACACGTATTCCTAATCGAGATTGATGCTTTGGCCGGGTGTCGGGGCCATCGCGTTCCAGCCAAGCTGGCTTTGCAGGTCGGCGGCGAAGCCGGTCGCGACCGTTTCCTCACCATGTACCACAAAGACCTGACGCGGCTTGCTGTGAAAGTGTCCCAGCCAGTTGAGCAGCGCGGTGCGGTCGGCATGCGCGGACAGTCCGCCCAGCGTGTAGAGATCGGCGCGAACCGGAATGTCCTCGCCCAGCAGGCGCACCCGCTTGGCGCCGTCGACCAGGCGGCGACCGAAGGTGCCGGCGGCCTGGAAGCCGGTGATGAGGATGGTGGATTCGCGGCGTCCCAGATTGGCGCGCAGATGGAATTTGATGCGCCCGGCCTCGCACATGCCGCTGGCCGAGATGATGACGGCGCCGCCCTTGATGCGGTCGAGCGACTTCGATTCCTCGACATCCTCGACGAAGTAGAGCTTGCGGAAATGCGCCGCGCCGCCGTGCCGGCCCATCAGTTCATGGGTTTCTGCGTCGAGCAGCGCCATGTGCTTGTAGGTGATTTCGGTCGCCGCGGTGGCCATCGGCGAATCGACAAACACGGTCAGTTTGGGGATGCGCCCCTGCCGCGTCAGGTCGGCCAGCAGGTAGAGCATGTCCTGGGTGCGGCCCACTGCAAAGGCGGGAATGATGACGTTGCCGCCCTTGCGCTCGATCGTGTCGGTGATGGCTTCCACCAACTCATCCTGCGTCGCCTCCATGCTCTTGTGTTCACGGTTGCCGTAGGTCGATTCGACCACCAGGTAGTCGGCGTCGAGAATCGGCGTGGGGTCGCGCAGCAGCGGCCGCGCGGGCTGGCCAAGGTCGCCGGAAAACACGATCTTGCGCCGGCGTGATCCTTCGCCTACCCACACCTCGACGATGGCCGAACCGAGAATGTGGCCGGCGTCGCGGAAGATGCAGCGCACCTGTGGATGCGGCGTGATTTCCTCGTTGTATTCGACCGGGTCCAGTTGCTTCAGCGAGGCCTGTGCCTGCGCCACGGTATACAGCGGCGCGGTGTCGCGCGGCGGCATTCCCTGTGCAGCTTCGCGCTTGGCGATACGCTGGCGGAAGCGGTTGAGGTTGGCATACTCGGCCTCCTTTTCCTGGATATGCGCCGAATCCGGCAGCATCACCGCCAGCAGGTCGCAGGTGGCGCGCGTGGTGTGGATGGTGCCCTTGAATCCCAGCGCGATCAGCCGCGGCAGCAGGCCGGAATGGTCGATATGGGCATGGGTGAGGAGGACGAAATCGATGCTGCGCGGGTCGAAGTTGAACGCGCGGTGGTTTTTGGCGCGCGTCTCGCGCCCGCCCTGGAACATCCCGCAATCCACCAGAAAACGCACGCCGTCGGCTTCCACCAGATAGCTGGAACCCGTCACCTCGCGTGCTGCACCCAGAAAAGTCAGTTTCATAGCGGTTTCCCTTCGCCTGTTTCTTCGTAAGTCTTGCCGTCGCGGATATGGTAAATGCGCTTGAAGGTGGGGATGATTTTTTCGTCATGGGTGACGACGATGATGGCGATGCGGAATTCCTGCGCCAGCTGGTTGAGGATTTTCACCACGGTGAGTGCGCGTACGCTGTCGAGCGCGGCGGTCGGCTCGTCGGCGAGGATGATCGGCGGCTTGTTGGCGAGTGCGCGGGCGATGGCCACCCGCTGCTGCTCGCCGCCGGAGAGCTCGGAAATGCGTGCCTGTGCGCGGTGCTGCACGTCGAGTGCGGTGAGCATGTCGAGCGCAATCTCGCGTGCCCTGGCATTCGGCACGCCGGCCAGCATTGGCAGCAGGGCGACGTTGTCGGTGCTGTCGAGAAACGGAATCAGATACGCAGCCTGGAACACGAAACCGATGCGATCGCGGCGCAGCGCGCGCAGATCGCGGGTCTTCCAGCCGTTGTCGTAGATCACTTCGCCGCCCAGGGTGAACTTCCCGGCGCTCGGTTCGATCACCGCGCCGAGGCATTTGAGCAGGGTGGTTTTGCCGGAGCCGGAGGGGCCGATCAGGCCGACGACTTCACCCGGATAGACGGTCATGTCGACGCCTTTCAGCGCATCGACCGCGCTGCTGCCACGGCCATAGCGTTTGGTGAGGCCTTCGATCTGGATGGCAGGCTGGGTGGGATCTATGTCAGCCACCGATGGCCTCCGCCGGGTCAATTTTGAGCGCAGCGCGAATCGCCAGCAGCGAGGCCAGCGCACACACCACCAGGGTCAGCACGAAGGCGCGTCCGGCGTCGCCGGTTTCGAGCAAGACGTATTTGGGAAAGGCCGGCGCCCACAGGGTGGCGGCGAACTTGCCGACAAAGAACCCAATGATGCCGAGTCCCAGTGCCTCCTGCATGATCATCGCGGCAATGGTGCGATCACGCGTGCCGATCAGTTTCAGCACGGCGATTTCCTTTATCTTGCCAAGCGTCATCGTGTAGATGATGAAGGCGACGATGGCCGCGCTCACCACCGCCAGAATCATCAGGAACAGACCGATCTGCCTGGCGGCGGTGGCGATCAGCTTGGCGATCAGGATGTCTTCCATGTCGGCGCGGGTGTAGGCGGTGAAGCGCTGCCAGCGCACGATGGTGGTGGCCAGCGCGCGCGCGTCGGTGCCGGGCTGCAGCCGCAGCAGCACGGCGTTGACCTTATGACTGGAGGTCTGGATCGCCGCCACCGCGTCAAGCACGCCGGGCTGGCCGGGGCGATTGATCGCCGGATTGG
>Ga0208375_1001074_pt1 | contig 33052 bp, 30 predicted proteins | sample RifOxyD1_FD_184038 | JGI IMG/M metagenome (GOLD analysis project Ga0208375, IMG submission 184038) | Soil microbial communities from Rifle, Colorado - Rifle Oxygen_injection D1 (SPAdes) | ecosystem: Environmental > Terrestrial > Deep subsurface > Rock core/Sediment | place: Rifle, Colorado...
TGAAAAGCATAAATATCAATACTTATATTGCTTATGCATTCAAATTTGCTATTGCTCTGGCTACTTTCCTAGCTGTATTCATGATTATCTGGGGAGGTTTCAAATGGATGCTCAGTGAGTCTCCAGTAATAAAGACTGAGGGTAGGAGTACTATAACGAATGCTGTTATTGGTCTCGCAGGTGCACTATTGTCATATTTAATACTGCAAACAATAGATCCGAGATTGGTGGATATAAAGACGACGATACCGCCGATAACAATAAAAAGCTTTAATGATAGCAATGAATTTACAGAGGCTCTTATGAAGGATTTGGCGAAATTATCAGCAGAACAAAGAGATGATGTTGCAAGTTTACAGAAAGAAATAGATTATCTTAAACAAAGGCAAGAGGAAATAAAGGAAATGATAAAAAATGGAGAAGGAAATACAGAAGATCTAAATCAGGAATTATATAGTGGAAGTCAGCAAATAAAGAAGTTAGAAATTGAACAGATAAAAGAAGCTCCTTTGTCTCTATATAGAACATATTTCAAGGAGGCTTATCAAACTATATATAGATATTCTAATCCTAATAATTTTGTTGAGAAAATATTTTCTGAAGATACGAGAGAGTCTGATATTGTTAAATGGATAAGTGAGATAGATGATATAGCCCTTAAATATTCTAGCGAAATGGTAAAACTAGGTGCACCTGACGAGGCTATTAAGATAGTTAATATTTCTGACTTTTATGTCCAAGAGATAAACAGAGAGTGGGCTTTGAGAAAATTAAAACCTAAAGGTATTCCTCCAGAAGATAATATAACCCAGGTTCTCTTAAGCTATAATGAAAACATTGATCCTTTCTTTAAAAAGTATTCCGAGATGAACAATCCATATATCATGGAAGAGTATAGAAAGATAGTTGAAGTAAGAAAAGAGATGCTCAGAGCGATAATAAAAACATTGTAGATTAATTATGAAAAAATTTGTAACAATATTAATTATAATAATAATCACATTCCTCCTAGCACTCGGAGTATATTATTGGTTCTCTGCTAGAGAAGAAGGAACAGTTATAGATGGTGATAATACAGAAATATCAATAATACAAAAATTTAATCCCTTCAATCGCTCCAGCGCGAATACAACAACAGATAATACAATACCAGAAACTATTATAGAGGATCAGATTCCAACAAATGATGATGATACAGTAATACCAATATTAAGAAAAATAAGTGAGGAGCCAATAGGTGGCTATATAGCAAGCACGACAGCAAGTTCGACAATAGTCAGATATATAGATAGAGGAACAGGACATATATATGAAGCGAAAGATGATACGAATATTATAGAGAAGCTATCAAATACTACTATTCCTAGAGTATATGAGAGTTATTGGAATAATACTGCAGACGCTTCCATAATGAGATATATGAAGGAAGGAACGAGTGTAATAACCAATCTCTATGGAGAAATAAACCTTTCTTCGAAGACAGCAAGTACAACAGATAGAACACCGTATGAAACGAATGGGAGAATAATCTCTTCTAATATAAAAGAATTGGCTATATCACCAAAGGGGGATAGGGTCTTCACCTTCAATATAGAAGACGGTGCAGGAATAGGATATATTTCTAATATGGATGGTAGTAAGAATACGAAAATATGGGATACACCATTAACACTGATGAACGTAGATTGGCCAGAAGAGAATACACTGATAGCTACTACGAAGGCGACAGGGGCATCCTATGGATATTCATATTTCATAAATGCGAAGACTGGAGTATCTAATAAGATATTAGGAGGAATTGTAGGTCTATCTACGAAAGCGAGTGGTGATGCAGAGAATGTGCTATTCTCATCAGGAAATAATCAAAATACTATATCTACTTTCGTATACAATAAAAAAGACAATAATTCTAAATCAATAATATTCAAAACATTAGCAGAGAAATGTGTATGGAGTAAAATAAGTAAAAACGAGATATATTGTGCTGTACCGAGCGAATTCCCAACAGGAATGTATCCTGATGATTGGTATAAGGGTAATGTATCATTAATAGATAAGATATGGCATCTCAATATAGATACTGGGGAAGTACATCTTATAGCAGACCTATTCGATCTATCAAAGAAATTCATAGATGTAGTAGATATGAGACTGGATCCGGAAGAGAATTTCCTATATTTCGTAAATAAAAATGACCTTACACTATGGTCACTAGATCTCAATAGATAAAGAGGTATTAAACAGCTAGCTTCTTCCTAACATATAGCTCCTGAGCGAGAGTGAAGAGACTAGAAACTGTCCAATATAGAGCAACTACTGCTGATATCTTATAAGAAATGAAGAAAACCATAACAGGGAATATATATTTCATATTCTTCATCATATTCTGAGCCATATCCGCCTGGCTATTACCTGATCCGGAAGAACTAATAGTCTGTGAAGCACTAACAGAATAGTGTAATTGTAAATATTGAGCGACGGCAGCTATCAATGCGAGGATTATACTCTTCGCACCAATATCTATAATACCGAGGAAATTCATATCAACAATAGGAGTATTAATAAAGCTATATAGAATATCTGTATTCACTTCTGGTAGTCCAGATTGGAAGAAAATAGAATACAAGGCAAATATTATAGGTAATTGTAAAAGAAGAACAAAGAAACTAGAGAATGGACTGACTCCTTTCTCCTTATATAGGGCCATCATTTTCAAAGCTTGGCCTTGGCGATCATTGGCCATACTACTCTTTATCTTATTTATCTCTGGTTCTATCCTCTTCATCATCACCTGGGTAACTATGGCCTTACGAGAAAGAGGGAATAGTATGAACCTAACTATAATAGTGAATATTATAACGGCAATTCCTGCATCTATCCATGGCAGAATATCCATAAGTAGAATAAGGCCATTGTATAAGGGGTTGAAAACGAATGAATGATACAGAAATGAAAACATATGTGTATTCTACTTCAAAAGGCCTAAATTAACAAAGGTTTTCTTTATATATGGTTTCATATCATTTGTATTTAATTTCAAGATATTAGGTTTCGCTATGAGAATAACCTTCATATTCTCTATAGATAAATCCTTGAATGAATTAATTGCGGAGTATATCCTACGACGCACCTTATTCCTCTCTACAGCTGTCTTTGAGACTTTCTTCGGGACAGAGACCGCGAAGCGTAAGGGACTTTTGTCCTTTATATATCTCACAACGAAAAACTCTGCATGGGCGCTATTGCCTATACTTATGACTTTCTTAAAAAGGGCCGTGCTGAGCCTTTTCTTCTTTGGAAGCATATTAGACTGATAGTTTCTTACGTCCTTTATTACGACGACGCTGTACTACATTCCTACCGCCCTTACTCTTCTTCCTTACTAAGAAGCCGTGTGAGCGAGCTCTCTTTCTTTTCTTAGGTTGATATGTAAATGACATGATGAAAATAGCATACATTACGATTGAAGAAAACGCAAGAAATATTGATTTTTCTGTTCTCCACACAATTCACAGCTTATCAACATAATTTTTCGCTTCCCACAAGTTTGCTATTCTTTAAACAAGTATATACTAGTAGTATTATTTTATTTTTATCAAATGCAAATTAGAAAATGAATGAACAAGATAAACTTTGGGAAAACGCTTTGGTAGAGATAGAGCTTGCTGTATCAGAAGCAAACTTTTCTACCTGGTTCAAAGATACCTTACTCATAAAACAAGAGGAGGGAGTGGTATATCTTGGAGTTCCTAATTCATTTACGAAAGATTGGTTATATAAGAAATTCCACAATACAATACTTCGTTCTTTGAGGAAAATAGATGAACAAGTGAGATCTCTAGAGTATATAATAACAAAGGATAATGAAAAAAGGGTTAATATGAATAAGAAATCAGCGATAACCCCTACAATATCGATGCCATTGCAGGATTTCTATATTAATAGGGATGATAATCTCAATCCTAGATATGTATTCGATACTTTTATCGTAGGGCCATTCAATGAGCTTGCTCATGCTGCTTCAAAAACTGTGGTGAAGACCCCAGGAATAGCCTATAATCCGCTTTTTATCTACGGTAATACCGGACATGGTAAAACACATCTAATACAAGCCATAGGCAATCATATAAAGAAAGACCATCCTGAGAAGAAAGTCTTCTATCTGACATCAGAGAGATTCGGTTCAGAATACTTCAATGCCCTACAGAGCAATAAAGCACAGCAATTCAAAGAAAAATATAGAAAATATGATGTTATTATCATGGATGATGTTCAATTTTTCTCTGGTAAAGATAAATTCCAAGAGGAATTCTTTTATCTTTTCAATACTTTCCATGAAAGTAATAGACAATTAGTCTTTTCTTGTGATAAGCACCCTAATTTCATACCTGGATTAGAGGATAGGATAAAGTCTAGATTCAATGCTGGTATGATAATAGAGCTTCCTGCACCAGATAAAGAGTCCCGTATTGCTATATTAAAGGCAAAAAGCTCCTCTAATAGCATATCTCTAGAACAAAATGTTCTAGAGTTCCTAGCAGAGAATATAGATAGTAATGTGAGGGAATTAGAAGGTGTAGTGAATGCAATAATATGTCAAACTCAATTAAAAAAGAGACCTCTGTCTGTTCTCGAGGTGAAGAATCTAGTAAAAAACAGTACAAAACCAAAAAAAAATATATCTATAAAAGATGTTGTGAAAGTTATTACAGATTTCTATAATATAGATGAAGAAAGTATATATGATAAAACAAGAAAGAAGGAGGTGGTGAAACCGAGACAGGTAATAATGTATATTCTCAGAGAGGATCTTAATGTATCTTTTCCTTCTATAGGCGATAAAATAGGGGGTAGGGATCATACGACAGTTATACATTCTTGTGAGAAAATAAAGGAGGATTTGAAAACAAATCAGAATCTTATTGAGGAAATATCTCAGATAAGAGCAATGTTATAATAACCTGTTAATAAACCTGTTGAAAACTTGTTATAGAGATGTTAAAAAGTAATAAAATAAATAGGATAAAATAAAAAAATAAAAAGTTATGAAAAAGAATATAACATTTATCAACATTTTAATAAGAGGAAATATATTGAGCGTGTTTGATATAATCCACTTATCAACATATCCACAGGACTAATAATAATAATAAATTTTAATATATATAAATACAAAATTATGAGGATAGAATGTTCACAAGAAAAAATAAAAGAAGCTATCAATCTCTCTAAACATATATTAGGGAAGAATATGACTCTTCCTGTACTTTCTTGTTTTTATATAGAAACGAGAAAGAATAATTCAATTATTATAAAAGCGACAAATCTCGATTTAGGTATAGAAATAGAAATACCTTCTAAAGTAGAAGAAGAAGGTTCTATAGCAGTACCAGGTCAGATATTAGCATCTTTTATCGATAGTACATCAGATAATGAGAAAAGTATTAAAATTGAAGAAAATCAAGGTAATATAAAAGTTATTACATCTAGAAATTCAGGAATAATAAAAACCTTGCCTACAGACGATTTCCCTAGCATTCCATGTATAGAAAGTGATAATAAATTCACCCTTTCCGCTAATGATTTCGTAAAAGGTTTGAAATCCACATGGTATAGTTCATCAATATCAAGTATAAAACCAGAATTATCTAGTGTTTATATCTATTGTGAAGATGAATTTGTTATATTCGTCGCTACAGATTCATTCCGTCTTGCAGAAAAGAAAATAAAAATGAGAAAGAGTAAGGATTTCGGCCAGATTCTAATACCTTATAAGAATATTCCAGAAATAATAAGAGTTTTAGAAAGAATAAATGGTGATGTAGAGGTACAATTAGAGAAAAATCAAATATCCTTTAATTATAATGGTATATATTTAACTTCTAGAGTTATCGATGGCGTATTCCCTGATTATAAACAGATTATTCCTAAACAAAGCCTTACTGATATTATCGTTCTAAAACAAGATCTTATAAATGCATTGAAATTATCCAATATTTTCTCTGATAAATTCAATCAAGTTAATATAAAAGTGTCTTCTTTTAAAAAATGTGAAATAAGAACCAAGAATAATGATATAGGAGAGAATACAAGTATTATAGATGCTGCTATAACAGGGGAGATGATAGATATTAATTTCAATTATAAATATATAATAGACTGTTTCCAATCAATCGATTCTGATAGTGTAACTCTGACATTAAATGGAATGCATAGGCCGATGATAATATCACCTATTTCTGATAAAACATTTAGATATATTGTCATGCCTATGAATAGATAATATGAAAAATATAGGAAATTTCCTAGATAAATTCAAGAATAAAGCTGTTAAAGAAATATATATAAGAGATAATATTGTTAAAATAATAAAAAAAATTACTAATATAGATATTAATATTGAGAATATAGATATTAATTCTGGTGTTTTGAAAGTAAAACTAGCTTCTTCTATAGAAAAAAACGAGATTTTTATTAAAAAAGATAGGATTTTAAAAGAAATTAAAGAAAAGATAGGGGGAATTAGAATTTCTGATATAAGCTAATTCTCAACTATAATATCAATTACTGATTCTCCTTTATTCAATACATTATCATAAACAACAACTTTTATTATATTTTTACCTAATACCATTCCCACATCATTCGGCATAAAAGATATAGATTTCGGATTATTCTCGTTTGTTAGTATATATCTATCGTTTATGTATAATTCTGACTTTTTCAAAGGATATTTATTACTTACAGATACATCTACAGACATTCTTGTTTGAGAGTTAATTATTGAATTGTGTGGAGGAGTAATAATAGACACTATAGGGAAATTCTCTGGAATATGAACATTATCCCTTTCTACTGGTACACCGAAGGAAGAAGCTTCTATGAAATCTGGATGGCTCATTTTCCATGTGTCGTACCATTTTCTAACTCCGTATTCCCAATATTCATATTGTGAATCATTTTGAGGATTCTCTGGTATAGGCCCAGCTGGATTCTTCTTATCCACCCATTGTAATAGGGAATGAACCCCATTTAGAATAATTTCTTCTTTCAGCTCATCTGGAGTATATTCTGTAGCAAGCTTTCTCGATACTGTATCTATACTATAAGAAAAACCACCTTTCCATACTCCTCTTAGACTTGGTTTCAGATCATTCGATACTGGTTCTGGCTTCTTGAAGTATTCTACAGGTATATGATCGTTTATCTCCGCCATGAAGGCTCCCCAGACCGGCGCGATGATAAGTCCAGCCACCTTCTTTTCCATCGGTGTATTGTCATTTTTGCCCGCCCAGAAGCCTACTGCTATACTTGGGGTATATCCTTCTACCCATACATCTTTATAATCATTCGTTGTTCCTGTTTTTATTGCTACTTGTTTACCACCTATAGCATTTATATATGGAGTTAAATATGATAAACGAACATTCGGATCAGATAGTATATCTGATATTTTACGAGCTATTTCACCCGGTATGCTTTGAGTAGGGAAATCCTTTGCTTCCTCCAATATTTTACCTGTACTATCTTCAATACGTAATATTGATCTGTATGGATTCCTTATTCCATCATTTGCGAATACTCCATATGCACTGGTGAGTTCTAGAAGAGATACTTCTCCACCACCGAGTACTAAGGTAAGTCCGTATTTATCTGGCTCTGTAAGGCTTGTTATACCCATACTTTGAGCTGTCGCTATGGATTCCTTTATACCACTAATATAAAGAGTTTTCACCGCTGGAATGTTTCTGGAATGTGCCAATGCTTGTCTTATTGTCATTGGGCCTTCGAATATTCCATCATATTCATCTGGAGAGTAGCATTTTATATCTGAGGAATAGTTTTTCGGCTTTCCATCTACTGTACAGCTCGTAGAGAACTCTGTTTTCGTATCAAATAATACAGTTTCTGGAGTAAGACCCTTCATGAAAGCAGTAGCATATACGAAAGGTTTGAAAGTAGATCCTGGCTGTCTATGTGCCGTGGTCACATTGAAATTACCATCTATATCCTTACTCCAATAATCCTTCGATCCTATCATAGATAGAATATCCCCATTCTTCGGGCTTATTGCTACCATTGCTATATTATTAGCACCGAAATTTTCCTGTAATGTCGGTGCGAATTTCGATATTACACCCTCCGCTTTCTGTTGTATATCATAATCAAGACTTGTAATAACCTTGAGGCCACCTTCTTCTACCATATCTTCTCCATATTTATCAATAAGATATTGCTTTACATACATTGTGAAATGCGGAGCTCTTATACCCTCAGAGTTTCTTTCTAGGAATTCTACCTCTTCTTTTATTGATGAAGTATATTGTTCTTCTGTAATATAACCGTATAATTTCATTTTCTCTAGAACCAAGTTTTTCCTAGCATCTAATTTATCTTTATTATTACCATAGGGAGAATAATATGTCGGTGCTTGTGGCATAGCTGCCAGATACGCAGCTTCGGTAATAGTTACATCTTTTGCATTTTTACCGAAAAATGCTTTACTAGCTTCTTCTACGCCATAAAGATTACCTCCATATGGACTTTCATTCAGATATACCTCGAATATCTGCTCTTTTGTAAGAATTTTCTCTATTTTTATTGATAATATCCATTCCTTCAATTTTCTTGTTATTGTTTTATCTTTAGTCAGAATGGAATTCTTTATTACTTGCTGGGTAATAGTAGAACCACCTTGAGTACTTCCACTCATAAGATTCGAAATAATTGCTCTTAGAATCGATGATGGCTGAATACCTATATGATTATAGAAATCAACATCTTCTATTGATATTGTCGCCCCTTTTATATATTGATTTATTTCTGAGAATGGGACTACTGTTCTTCTAGCATCATTATGAACATCATAAAGTAATATTTCCCCAGTTCTATCATATATTTTCGTAGATTCGGCAACTTTTCTAGACTCGAAGGCACTGAGATCGGGAATCTTCAATGTTGAAAACCAAATAATAATCATTCCAAAAGCAATGAAAAATAGCGATATTGCTAGTACAATAAGGGATTTTATATGTTTTTGCCACCATGGGCGTCTATGTCTAGGCATGGCAAAATTGTACCATACATGTTAAATTATGTGCATGGTTAATAAAGAAGAAATAAATAATTTACTTTCTCGTGGTGTAGAAAATATTTTCCCTAATAGAGAATTCCTAGAAGCGAAACTCAATAAAAAAGAGAAATTAACAATATATCTAGGAATCGATCCTACTGGTAAGAATCTTCATCTCGGACATATTATTCCACTTAGGAAATTATCTGAATTCCAAAAGCTAGGACATCAAATAATATTACTTATTGGTGACTTCACTGCTAGAATAGGTGATCCTACAGATAAAACTGCAACAAGAAAGAAGCTTACCACCGAGCAAGTAGCAGAGAATCTAAAAGAATATAAGAAACAAGTATCAAAGTTTATTTCTTTCTCTGGAGAAAATAAAGCTTTGTTGAAATTCAATTCTAAATGGCTTGCAAAAAGGACATTCGAAGAAATTATAGAACTCACATCTCTTATAACAGTAGATCAAATGTTGAAAAGAGATATGTTCGTGAGAAGAATGGAAGAAAATAAACCTATATACATACATGAATTCCTCTATCCAGTAATGCAAGGTTACGATTCTGTCGCTATGGATGTAGATGGGGAAGTGGGTGGTAATGATCAAACCTTCAATATGCTTGTGGGTAGGGATTTCATGAAAAAGATTAAGAATAAAGAGAAATTTGTTATAGCTACCAAGCTACTCACAGATCCAGAAGGCAAGAAAATGGGCAAAACAGAAGACAATATGGTAAGTCTTGATCAAGGTCCAGATGATATATTCGGAAAGATTATGAGCTGGAATGATAATTTAATTATGCCTGGATTCGAGCTTTGCACAGATATTAATACAGAAGAAGTTCTCAGAATTAATAATCCAAAAGAACAGAAAATCCTTTTAGCAAAAGAGATAGTATCGATGATTCATAATAAAGCAAAAGCAAATAAAGCTCAGAAGAACTTCGAAAATACTTTCAAAAAAGGAGCTGTACCAGATAATATTATTGAAATTTCACTATCATCAGGAGAAGAACTAAAGAATCATATAGTCAATTCAAAAATAGTTTCTTCCAATACAGACTGGAAAAGGCTCATAGAAGAGAATGCTGTATCTATCGTAGGAACAGAAGAAATAATAAAAGATCCTTATATAAAAGCAGATAAAGACGTAGTCTTACGCATAGGGAAAAAGAGATTTGTAAAAATTATAGTAAAATAGAAAAGATTCTAGATTATTATTCCTCCCATCTATCTCCAAAGGGATTTATTTCTTCATCATCTAATATTGCTTCTTCTACTTCATCAGTATCTTCTTCTTCGTCTGTTATAACTTCATCTAAATCTTTTTCTTCTGTATCTATATTAATAATTTTCTCCTCATCAAGATTATAATTACTCCTTTGTTCTTTTGTTTTTGGCATAATTTTTTAAAATTATTTTCTTTCCCATAGTTGTAACAAAATGTAGAATTTTTTGCAAATCACTTCATCTGTGGAAAACTTTTACCTTCATGAGCTATGCACGTTAGTGCTATTGCTATTGCATCATATTCATCATCTTTTGTTTTTTTATTTGGTAGTTTTACCAATAAAGGAAGCATCTTTAGGATTTGGATTTTATCACTTTTCCCATTACCTGTTATTGCCACTTTCACTTGCAGGGGAGTGTATTCATATACGGGTATGTCCTTACATACCGCTTCATATATTATGATTCCACGAGCTTCGGAAACCTTCATCGCTGTCTTCTGATTCTTTGTGATAAATAGAGATTCTATAGCCATAATATCTGGCGAATATTTCTTTATCATTACTTTTATTCTATTTCCTAAATCTCGTAGTCTATTATGGAAGATTTCCTTCGATGAAGTTTCGAAGCATTCGGAATAAACGACTTTTTCTTGTTTGTCTTTATCAACAAAGGCGATACCGAGTCTATCATAACCTGGATCAATTCCTAGTATTCTCATATTATTCTGCATTAGTGAATACCTCCTGAACCTCATCATTCTCTTCCAATGCCTCCACTAAAGAATTCAATTTTTCTATATCTGTATCTTCTAATGGCATAGTATTATTTGCTATCCACCCCTCGTGTGTTTTTTTAAATGCCCATAATGCACTACCTTGGGAAGCTAATTCTGAACTATTTTTTGCTAATATTGCTTTCACTTCTTGCACGGCTTTATTACGATTATCTGTTAATACCTCTATGAGTATAGCTACACCCCCCGGACCATATGATTCATAAATTATATTTTCCATAGAAGCACTATTATCCGTACTACCTTTCTTAATAGCGCGATCTATTGTGTCATTCGGCATATTCTCTTTCTTTGCTTTCTCTATGGCTAGTGTTAAGCCGGGGGATTTCATATTTCCACCTGCTTTCTTGGCCTCTACTGTGATATAGCGTACAAGCTTGCCGAATACTTTGTTTTTCTGCGCATCATTTTTTGCTTTCTGATGCTTTATTTTTGAAAATTTATTATGACCGGACATATTTATATGAATTATATTATTATTTGAATAATTTTCCTTCTTGTTTGATTTCTAGATGCTTGAATGCTTTCTCTGTTGCCACTCTACCGCGCGATGTACGTTCCAGAAGTCCTAATTGTATCAGATACGGCTCATAAACCTCTTCTATCGTCTCTTGCTCCTCAGAGAGTGCTGCAGCGATAGTATTGAGGCCTACAGGACCGCCACCGAATTTATTTATCATAGTTTTCAATATATCTCTATCAGCATTATTCAGACCTAGATTATCAACACCTAACATTTTCAGAGCTTTCTCTACTATCTCTTGGGAAAGTTTACTTTTATTCATTTGTGCATAATCTCTACAGCGTTTCAAGAAATAATTAGCAGTTCTAGGGGTGAATCTACTACGTTCTGCAAGAGATCTCACTGCATCTTCATGTATTTCTATCTTTAATATCTTCGCTGAACGACGGATTATTTCTCCTATTTCTTTATCTGTATAGAATTCCAGCTTGAAGACTCCACCAGAGAAGCGCGAACGGAGAGGGGAGGATATCATAGCTATTCTTGTTGTTGCTGCTATGAGTGTGAAAGATGGTAATTCTAGCTGTATTGTTCTAGCTGAAGGACCTTTACCTATTATTATATCCAGTGTACCAGTTTCCATGGCGGGATATAGAACCTCCTCTATAGCCTTATTTAATCTATGTATTTCATCTATAAAGAGTATATCTCCATGAGAAAGATTGGTAAGTATTGAGGCCAGATCACCGATTTTCAATATTGCAGGCCCAGAAGTAACTTTCATCTGTGCATCTGTTTCCTTTGCAATAAGATGAGCCAATGTTGTTTTCCCAAGCCCTGGCGGACCATAGAAAAGTATATGTTCTGGTGGGTGATTACGCTCTTTCGCAGCACCAAGAAGTATATGTAGATTATCCTTTATACCTTTTTGCCCAATATACTCGTCCCATTTCACGGGACGAAGTGTCTGATCTAGATATCCAGTATCATTGTTATTAGAAGAATTCTTAATTTTTTTACTTGACATAATAATTAAAGTGTGCTAGGATAGTTAGGAAGTTCATCAGATCCATAAATCTCTAAGCAATATAGCTAGTTTATTCTAGCTATCTGGTATAGTGTCAGGGACATTCTGGTTATACACCTTGTGTGTATATCTACTGGGGTTATCCTAGAGACTATGTTTAACTTTTGGTGATCGCATTGAAAGTATTGCTTAGAGATTCATGTATCCGATCTCTAATGCTAATGTTACTCTTCTTTATTTAAAATTCAATTGACAACTATACTGTTTCTGATTTAGAAAGTTATTCGACTATTTCTACTACTCTTTCTAGCTCTTCTATAGATGTTATTCCCTTCAATACTTTTATAATACCATCTTGTACCATAGTGAGTATTCCTTGGGGTATTGCTGCTAATGCTATTTCTCTATCATTACCACCATATTCTGTGGCTTTTTCTATTGTTTCATTCATAAGTATGCCTTCATATATACCTATACGACCCTTGTATCCTGTCTGATTACATTTTTCACATCCTTTTGCTCTATATATTTTATTATTTTCTATTTCTTTTTTTGGTAATTGCTCTTTATTATATATAGAATCTAATATTTTATCTATTCTTTCTTTATTTCTACCTTCTATAACTATTTCTTCTTTACAATAAGTACATAGACGTCGTACTAGACGCTGTGCCATAGATATACTGATAGCAGAAGCGAAGATCTTCGGATTTACTCCTAGGTCCATGAGACGAGGGAATGCGCCTGCTGCATCATTCGTATGTAGTGTAGAGAAGACGAGGTGACCTGTAAGTGCAGAGTTTATAGCAATATTCGCTGTTTCGCTGTCTCTTATTTCACCGATCATTATTATATCTGGATCTTGCCTCACTGTAGCTCTTAGTCCCTCTAGGAAAGTATAACCTTTATCATTTACTTGTGTTTGCACTATACCTGGAAGATGATATTCTATCGGATCTTCTATTGTTATTATTTTCACTGTTGGATTGTGTATTTTCTTTATGAATGCATAGAGAGTTGTGGTCTTACCAGACCCTGTCGGACCTGTTGTTAGCACCATACCATTCGGTTTATCTATTTCTTTCAATAATATTCCTAACAATTTCTCTGGAATACCTAGTTCTTCCAATGGCACTCCGATACTTTTCGGATTTAGAACTCTCATTACTATCGATTCTCCATAAGCTCCTGGTAGTACAGATGTACGTATTTCTATATTTTCCTTATTCACATGTACACTGAATCTTCCATCTTGTGAATCTTTCTTTATATTCAATTTCAATCCCGATAATAGCTTGATACGAGAAAGTAGTAGATTATATGTATCAGTGTCGAAATCTATGACCTTGATCAGTACTCCATCTAGTCTATATCGTAGACTTATATACCCTTCCTCTGGTTCTACATGCACATCAGATGCATCTATAGAGAATGCTCCAGCCAATATTGTCTCTAATATTCTAGAAACTCTATAACTCCTCTTCATGGATAGTGTGCTCTCTAGAAGGGAAATGATAGTAGGCAGATCCTTTGTTTTCTGTATTATATCTGATATCTCTTCACTAGATATTTCAAGCGACCCAGCCTTGCTCTCATAAGCGAAAGATAGATCCTTATAGGAAGCCCATGCTTTCTCTAAACTTGCTGTGGAGCATATGGAAAGTATTGGTTCATAACCTTTTTTCTTTATATCATCCAATATTTCTGCAATTTTCGGTGATTCTGGATTTCTCGCTGCTATCTTCAGCTTTTTATCTATCATTGCAAAAGCAACTACTTTATTTTCTCTAGAGACTTTCTCATCTATTAGTCTCAATGCATCGGTATTAACAGAAATAAGTGAAAGATCTACATATTCCATATTGTACTTTGCAGAGAGTAGCTGTACTAGCTCTTCTTCCTCGTGTTTCAATAGATCGCTAATTTTTCTTTTTTGTTTATCTTCGTCGAATTGTATCATGCTTATAATTATACATTATATTTGTATTTATATGCAGGTGGTGTAGACTTTGAAATGAATTGTTTATTTATTATTTGCCAAAGTAGCTCAGTTGGTAGAGCATCGCTTTCGTAAAGCGAGGGTCCCCGGTTCGATCCCGGGCTTTGGCTCCAGTTTTGTAGAAAAAGATATAGAAGCACCTAGAGCGTGGGACGCGCTCTACACACCCCACTGGTTTTTAGTGGGGGGGTCTTGCATAAAGTCAAAAACTAATGTATGGTAGTCATTAGTCAAAGGTGTTCTTTTGCAATTTAAAATAGAAAGGAGATAAACATGGTGGGTCAAAACACAAATCAATATTCTCTCAAAAAAGAAAAGCGACGGCGTTTATCCGCCTCAACACCAAAACCAATCCCATGAAAAATGAGGAAGTGATGAAAGAAGAAAATCAATCGCTCGATGTTTTAATTATCAATTCGCCTTTATTCAGAGATAAGGTGGATGGATACGTCGAAGATTCCTTACCGCCACTTGGTTTGGGATATATAGCTACGAATCTTTTGAGTAATGGAATAATCGTTGAACTGTTGGATGCTGTGGAGTTGAACATTCCTCTCGACACACTTTTGGCGGTTATTCGTCAAAAATGTCCGCGATATGTTGCTCTAAATATATTCACAACCAATCTGCACTTGGTTCGTGAGATAGTTGAATCAATTGACAGTGGAATACGATTCATCATTGGTGGATTAGCCACAAAGAATCTCTACCCGACTATATTGCTCTGGAATACTTCTTGCCCCATGGATATAGTCGTCGGAGAAGGAGACTTTGTGGTCAGTGCGATTGTGCAGGGAAAACCTCTTGAGATTATTCGTCAGGATGATAATAAGCGGGTCATTGCTGTATCTGTAATTTCGCCATATTTTCCTCACGATATTTCCAACATTCCTCTGGATAGGGCGTTCTTTGTGAATCAGCCATTGCGACACGCGCGGGGATTCAACGAAGTAAGTATTATTACTAGTCGCGGATGTATGTATAACTGCGCATTTTGTTCGGCGGCTCGATCTCTGAACAAAGAAACACCGATTAGAGAAAGAAATGCACAAAGCGTAGCGAATGAAGTGAGGATGTTGCGCGAACTGTATCAGAATGTTGATTCGGTGCGGGTTCTTGACGATTTATTTCTTAGGAACGCGGAGAGTGTTGGGCGTGCGGTTCATATGTTCGGGTATATTCCCGTAACATGGCGTGCAATGGCTCACGTGTTATCATTCTATAAGTTGAGTGATGCACAATTGCTTGAGTTGAAACGGTCAGGTTGTATGGAGGTCTTCATTGGCATCGAGTCTGGATCTCCGCGCATTCTCAAAATGATCCACAAAACTTCTGATTTGGATTTGATCAGGCAGACTATTGAGAGATTGTTCCGCGCCGGCATAGACGTAAAAGGGTATTTCATCTTTGGTTTTGAAACCGAAACCATCGAGGATATGGAAATGTCTTACGATTTAGCGACGTGGCTCAAAGAATCGTCTGTGAAAAATGACGTCAACTTTAGGACAAGCGTCTTTCAATTTCGTCCATATCATGGCACTGAGTTGTACCACGATATGATTCTGAAAGGAAAGATTATTGACAAGGTTGAGTACCATGAGGATCTGTCCCTAAGTATAGGGAGGAAACAATTTAACTTCACGAGCGGTAATTTTTCCGAAGTGCCCGATGAGATTCTTCGGGAATTCATTACCAAAACTAATAGGATAAACCGATGAAAAACATAAATGTAATGTGGGTCGGACTTTCTGCAAAGAAGGCAACTAATGCAGAGAGCCTTGCACCTCTCCATATAAACACAAACACCGGTAAGTTGGTGGCAGAAATTGAGGCGCAGTGTCACCATGTAAACTTTTACAAGACAAACCTTGTAAAGTTTGCTCCCTTAGATTCTAAACGGAAATTGAGGTATCCGACATTTGAAGAGTGTACGCGATGCTATCCCGAACTGGAAATCGAGCTTCAATTAGTTAATCCTCATGTCGTTCTGTTGCTCGGCAACAAAACTGCAACATTCGTTCTCCACCAGCTTGGGTTTCAGATGCCAAAATTATCTTATTCATATCAATCCTTTGAGTATGAAAAAAGGTGGTATGTGCCCATCCATCATCCGTCGTACATCATGGTGTACAAGCGAAAGGAAAAAGATCAGTATATCAAGGCAGTGAAAACTGTCATTGGACAGCTTACAAAGCGCGCGTGAAGAGTTGGCAGCGTACGAATTTTCTCAATATATCGGAATTTGTAATTTCAAGATTATCTCGGAAGAAAACCAAGTGCCAAAAATTGTTCATGCGATTTATACCAACTATCTCCGGTTCCTTCATCAGCAACCCTAACCCCGTAGTTTCATTTCAGAGATTTTTGAATGGACTGCGAGGTTTTCTTTTTTTGTAGACTACCCCGCCAAAAATCAAAAACGAATCCACCGCACATTCTTCTCGCAAAAATAGTTTTGCTTTGCCTTGTCCGAATTGCATTTCACCCCGCCACCACGCGCTTCGTGTATGCGCATTGGCTTCAATCGCTAATTTTTAATAAAATAGGTTTGAGTGAAGTCGTAAAGACACTCCAAGATTAAATTCCAAGATTTGAAATAAGACTTTTTGCTAGATCTGGATATAGTACATACACTACAGCTCCAGCGACAATCAAAATAATAAGTATCAATAGTTCCCATACCAATCTCCCGCTTTTAGGCTTCACTTGCATTTGGCCTGGTGACCCGTTCGGATTGCTATTGGGATGCGGTATAGATACTGCACTCATCGCTTGATTCACATCATTCTCATTCCAACCACTTTGCCTCAATGCTATCTTTATAGCATCTATAGGAACACCTTGTTGTAACTGCTGATTAATATAATCTATTAATTGTTGATTTTGCATATAATTATTTTTTATTAAATTAGCTTATTTTTATTTTGTCTATATATTCTATCATTACATTCCTTTTTTATATATAGTGTATATTACTGATTTCTGATAGTCTATATATGTGAATAAAGAACAAATAGAAAAAAGGATAAATGAATTAGAAAGCTCAATGAATGAGCCAAGTTTCTGGAATAATAAGGATAAGGCTCAGAATATAATATCAGAAATAAGGAAATTAAAAGAAGATCTAGAAGGGGAGAATAAATATGATAAAGGCAATGCAATACTATCTGTTCTCGCTGGTGCAGGAGGGGATGATGCAGAGGACTTCGCTATGATACTAGTTCGTATGTATAGGAAATACGCAGATACCGTAGGCTGGTCTGTATCCATTATTCATGAGAATACGAATGATCATGGTGGTTATAGGAATATAACTTTAGAAATAAAGGGTAAAAGTGTATACGGAATATTAAAGAATGAAAGTGGTGTGCATAGATTAGTGAGAATATCTCCATTCAATGCTAATCAGAAGAGGCATACATCATTTGCTTTGGTAGAAATACTACCAGAATTCGAAAAGTCTAGAGAGAAGGATATAGAAATAAAAGAAGATGATATAGATGTTTCTATAGCGAAATCAGGTGGTCCAGGAGGACAGAATGTGAATAAGAGGGAAACAGCAGTTAGAATTGTACATAAACCTACAGGAATATCAGTACATGTAACAAATGAGCGTTCTCAGGCTCAGAATAAAGAGAAAGCCTTCGATATTCTTCGCGCCAAACTATGGAAAGTAATGGAAGGAGAGCGTATGGCAAAGGAGAAAGGTATGCAAATATCCAGTACCACATCCATAGAATGGGGTAATCAAATACGTTCATATGTTATGCATCCGTATAAAATGGTGAAGGATCATAGGACTAATATAGAGACTGCCCAGATAGATAAAGTCCTAGATGGCGATATAGAAGAATTTCTACAAGCAGAAAAGGATATTATGTTATAATTAATATATGATTTATTTCGACAAAGTTACAAAGATATATCCAGATGAAAGTAGAGCCCTAGAGAATGTATGCTTCACTGTAGAACCCAATGAATTCCTAACCATAGTAGGACATTCTGGAGCAGGAAAGACAACACTTATGAAAATGCTTATTGCAGAAGATAGACCTACAGAAGGAGCTATATTCTTCGAATCAAAGAATATACATAAATTGAATAAAAAAGACATGAATATGCTCAGAAGACGCATTGGTACCGTTTTTCAAGATTTCCGATTAATCCCTAATAAAACAGCATATGAGAATATAGCCTTTGCTATGGAAGTCTCTGGCCATACAGATAAAGAAATTGACTCTGATGTTCCATATGTACTCGATTTAGTAGATCTAGGTGATAAGATGTGGAATTTTCCCCATCAGCTTTCTGGTGGAGAGAAACAGAGAGTAGCAATAGCAAGAGCAATAGTGAATCAGCCAGATATTATCATAGCAGATGAGCCTACAGGTAGTATTGATCCTATCAATACCTATGGAATAATAAAGATATTACAGAAGATAAATGAACTCGGTACCACAGTAATCATGACTACTCACAATAAAGGTGTTGTAGATACTGTAGGAGGTAGAGTGATCACTATGGAGAGAGGAAAAATAGTAAGAGACGATAGGGAAGGAAAATACATTCTTTAATTTTAATTCTAATAAAATGATATTTACATATTTAAAAAGAATAATAAAAACAGGTTTTATAAATTTCTGGAGAAATGGTTTCTTATCATTCTCTGCTATTGTTATTATTACACTTTCTCTTACTGCTTTCGGAGCACTCATGTTCAGTAGCGTTTTTGGCCGTACTCTCATAGAAGAAGTGAAGAATAAAGTAGATATAAATGTCTATCTGACATTGAATGCTGATGAGGCAGATATATTGGGTTTACAGAAGACTATAGAACAATTACCAGAAGTATCAAAAGTAGAATATATTTCTCGTGATCAGGCATTGATTAATTTCAGAGAAAAATGGAAAGACAATACTCTTATTCTCCAAGGATTAGATGAGGTGGGGGACAATCCATTCCCTGCAGTACTCAATATCAAGGCTAAGGAACCTTCACAATATGCTGGTATTGCTAGTTTCCTAGATAGTAAGAATTCTCTTTCAAAAGACGGGAATAATATAGTAGATAAAGTTAATTATAATCAGAATAAATTAGTTATAGACCGTCTAGGTAGGATAATACCATTCGCAGAAAGAGCGGGTTCTACTATCGCTATCATATTCGTTATTATTGCTATTATTATTACTTTCAATACTGTTCGTCTTGTTATTTATAATTCGAAAGAAGAGATCTCCGTGATGAAGCTTGTCGGTGCATCTAATGCTTATGTCAGAGGACCCTTTGTTATGGCTGGGATAATGTATGGAGTTTTCTCTGGTGTATTGACTCTGCTTATACTCTTTGCTTTCTCATATTATAGCGATGTAGCAATAATGAAGATTGCTGGTGTTGAGGGTTCCAATGATCTGGGTCTTATAATGAATATTTTCTCTAGTTATTTCCTTTCCAATTTCGGCCAAATTTTCTTTATAATTATGGGTTCTGGTATTGTACTCGGTGCTATATCTAGCTATCTAGCAGTGAGGAGGTATCTCAATGTGTAATATTGACTAAATAAACATTTTTATGGTAGAAATTGAGTGGATTTGTGGTGGTTACGTGATAGTCAACAATCAACCGAATGGAGGTTCAAATGCACATCAATATCGTAAGAAGGTATATCATGGTTTCAAATTCTACGATTTCTGTCGAAGAATTGCTGAAGGCAATAAATGTATACTTTTTTCTTTCCCAGTTTTTCTTTGGTATTAGACACTATAGTCCGGAAGCGGTAGCTTTCCGTTCCAAGATTGAAGAATTCCGGCAGATTTTCGGTTCCCATGCTTGTCATATCCTGAAGCATGGTACCCCAGAGGAATTGTACATACGCATTCATGAAGTAATGGTGGAGACAGCTAGATCAATAAGTAAGGTACTTATTTTCAGTAAGAAACAAATGATTGCTCCACAATTTAATATTCTTGCAATGTGGAGACTTGCCAATTTATTTGTCGCTGATTTACCATCTTTCCGTGAACTTGAGAAAGAAGCGTATCCTGATGGTAAATGTCATGGCAAAAAATTGCCGCCCAATTGGCTAGGTTGATTTTTCAGATTTTCACACTGCGCCTGGCTACCCAGCCTGGCGCTTTTTTTTACTTTTTTCTTAATTTATTTTAACTTTGCGACATTTATATACATATATTGTCAACTTCTAGTCTTCACTTCAATCTGCTAGAATCAATATATGAAAAAGAAGAAATCCAGACGAGCTGTAAAGAAAAGAAAACAGAAATTCAATCATAAATATATCTTCGTCGTCGGCGGTGTAATGTCAGGAGTGGGGAAGGGTATAGCTACATCTTCTATAGGTACAATACTACATGCAAAAGGTTTCAATGTAAGTCTGTCCAAAGTAGACCCTTATCTTAATGTAGATGCTGGAACTATGAATCCCACAGAACATGGGGAAGTTTTCGTGCTTAATTCTGGTCTAGAGACAGATCAGGATATGGGGAATTATGAAAGATTTCTCAATAGAGATGTATTAACAGATGACTATATGACATCAGGTATGGTTTATAGAGATGTAATAGAGAGGGAGAGGAATCTCGGCTATGGAGGGAAATGTGTAGAAGCAGTACCGCATATAAGAGATGAAATAGTAAGACGTTATAAGCATGCAGCAAAAGTTAATAAATCAGAAATATCAATAATAGAAATCGGTGGTACAGTCGGTGATTATCAGAATATAATGTTCATAGAGGCTGCGCGTCTGCTCAAGATCAAGAATCCAGACGATGTAATATTCATTATGGTCAGCTATCTACCAATACCATCGAAAATAGGAGAAATGAAAAGCAGACCTACACAGAATGCAATACATCAGCTAGCCTCATACGGAGTATATACAGATATAATTATAGCAAGATCAGAGAAGCCAGTAGATAAGAAAAGGAAAGAGAAGATAGCTATCGCATGTAATCTGAAAGAAGATAATGTCATATCTGCACCAGATATAGATAGTATATATGATGTACCAGGTAATTTCGATAATGATAAATTAGGAGAAATAATATTAAAGACTTTTAAATTGGAATCAAGAAAAGGAGAAGGTTTAGGGAAATGGAAAGAGTTCGCAAAAGGTGTGAAGAATTTCGAAAAAGAAATAAATATAGCTATAGTAGGAAAATATTTCAATACAGGAGATTTCGTACTCACAGATTCATATCTATCAGTAATAGAAGCAATAAAGTATTCCTCCTGTTATAGTAGAGTAAAACCGAAAATACATAGCGTGAATGCTAGGAATTTCGAAAGTGATGATCCTGATTTCGTACCAGATTATTCTGCTTTAGATAAATATGATGGAATAATTGTTCCTGGAGGTTTCGGCGAGACTGGTATAGAAGGGAAGCTGAATGTTATACGTTATGCAAGAGAGAATAAGATACCATATTTCGGACTTTGTTATGGTATGCAACTCATGACAATAGAATATGCCAGGAATGTACTCGGATTCGCAAATGCCAGTACGAGAGAGATAGATCCGAAGGCAGAACATCTAATCATAGATATAATGCCAGATCAGAAAAAGAAAATAGAAGAAGGGAATTATGGAGGTTCAATGCGACTAGGGCTATATAAAGCGAAACTTATGAAAGATTCTATAGCTGGCAAAGCTTATAATACAAGTTTAATAAAAGAAAGACATAGACATCGCTATGAAGTGAATCCGAAATATATAGATAGACTTGAGAAAGGGGGAATAGTATTCTCTGGAAGATCACCAGATGGAACACTCATGGAAATAGCAGAATTACCACGTGATATACATCCATTCTTTCTCGGTACCCAATTCCACCCAGAATTCCTAGCGAGACCTCTCAAACCCCACCCACTCTTCACTGAATTTATAAAATCAGCAATAAATAACAGTAAGAATAACAAGAAAGAATAATTATATTTCTGTAATATCTCTCGGTGAGAATAGATTAATAGTCCAATCTAGAGCTATATTCATTCTATTTCTCCAAGAATGGAAATTGAATAGATATATAGTCCTCCATAGCCACCACATTATAGGGCCTCTCATTATAATATTTCCTATTTTACCTATTGCATACCATTGGCCAAGTGATATTAATAATCCTTTCTCATGGAATTTGAACGGTATAAGAAGCTTCCCTGATATATCCAGTATTATATTCTCTGCAACATTCTTACCTTGTTGCACAGCTACCTGAGCCAACATTGGTAATGTTCCAGATATATCTCCGAGAGCATATACATTCGGATTTATTCGTAGATATTCATCTACTTTCATTCTCCCATTTTTTTCATATTCTATATTACCAACATTCATTGTTATTGGTTTCACTCCAGCAACCCAGATTATTATCTTCGCTGATAATGAGCTTCTATCTTTGAAAACTATTTTTCCTTGTTCTACTCTCGCTACCTCCATATTCGTTATTACTTTTATTTTTTTTCTTAATAATTCCTTATGAGCAAGTTTTTGCATTTTCTCTGGATATTGTAATAGAATATTATTTCCTGCAGATACTAGAGTAACTTCTGTATGTAGGAATTCTATAAGTTCTGCTGCAAGCTCTACACCCGTAGGACCCGCACCTACTACTATAGAAGAAATATCATTTGTTTTCTTATGTAAATCTATTATATTCTTTCTTATTGATATAGCATCCTTCAGATTTTTCAAAGTAAATGAATTCTCCTTTGCTCCCTGTATTCCATAATAATTAGTTTCTGATCCAGAAGATATAACTAAATAATCATAGGAAAAAGTTTCTGATTTTGTGATAACTTTCTTATCTTTTATATTTATTGATACAATTTTATCTTGAAGGAAATTAATATTACTGCCACGAAGAATTTCTTCTATAGACTCTGCCACATTCTCCATTGATTGACCTCCGGTCGCTACCTCATGGAGTAGGGGAGTGAATAGGAAATAATTATCCTTACTTATAAGAGTAATTTCTGCTGTTCCACTTCTCGCAAGAGGTTTCAGATATTTCGCTGTATATGTACCACCGAAACCTCCACCAATAATTATAATTTTAATTTTATTCATATCTTAATGCTTCTATTGGATTCAATCTCGATGCTCTACGAGCAGGATAATATCCGAAGGTTATACCGATAATAGCTGACACTCCGAAGGCAAGTGCTACGGAGAGAAGAGATACCTGAGTTTGTATGATTCCAAGAGAGGATACTACTGTCGCTATACCCCATCCTAGAGCTACTCCTATAGCACCACCTATGAGAGTTAAAGCTACTGCTTCTGATAAGAATTGTAGATTAATATCTCTTCTTGTCGCTCCTATTGCCTTACGTAATCCTATTTCTCTTGTGCGCTCCGTAACTGTAGTGAGCATCATATTCATTATACCTATTCCTCCTACGACTAGAGATATGCTAGCAATAGCAGCTAGAAAAAGTGTAAAGGCATCTGTTACCTGATTCAATGTACCGAGAATATCGGCCTGAGAAATAATGGAAAAATCTGCTTCATCCACTCTGTGTTTCTTTATTAGTAGTTCTGTAGCAGTATCTCTAATACTATCCATACTATCCTTGTCTATTACACTCACAGCGATAGTAGATAGATAATCTACACCAGTCAGTATCTTCTGCATTGTAGAAAGGGGGATGAATATCATATCATCATTATTTGCAAATCCAGCTCCACCCTTTGATTCCAATATTCCTATAACTTTGAATATTACACCATTTATCTTTATTGTTTTTCCGATTCCCATATCATCTCCAAATAAGTCACTATTCACAGTAGAGCCGAGTATTGCTACTTTTGCCATGCCTTTCTCCTGACTTTCTGTATAGAATGAGCCTTCAGAAGTTACTAGATTTCTTACTATTGCATAATCTGGAACCGTCCCTATTACAGTAGAATTCGTATTATTACCAATGGAGGATACTATCTGGAATCTCCTATCAAGTTCTGGAGCTACCATATCTACCCCATCTATTGATTGTAGAACTTCTGTATCCTCATTTTTTAGACTCTGTGCCGCACCTCTTCCTGAAGACACTATTCCCCTACCCGGTTGCAATGATCCTGGATATATCGTTAATAGATTAGATCCTAATCCTTCGATACTAGACTGTATAGATGCTTGTGCACCTTGGCCTATAGAGACCATAGCAATAACAGAACCTATACCGATAATTATACCGAGCATTGTTAGGGAAGTGCGTACTTTATTCGCAGTCAAGGCAGAAAATGTTTCATGTAATATATCTCTTATTGTCATATTTTATTATTTATTTACTGATCTTTTCTTATGATCTTTCCCATCTTCTACTATTAGACCGTCTCTTATATGGATAATTCTATCTGCATGTTCTGCTACATCTTTCTCATGGGTTATCAGTATGATAGTACAGCCGAATTCTTTATTCAATTTCTCGAATGTGCCAAGAACAATATTTCCTGTATGCGTATCGAGATTACCAGTAGGTTCATCTGCGAGTATTAGGGAAGGATTATTCACTAGAGCTCTAGCAATAGCTACTCTCTGTATTTGCCCTCCTGAAAGCTGATTAGACTTGTGATTGAAGCGATCTTCAGTCATACCCGCACTTTCCAATGCCTCTTTTGCTCTTCTCTCTCTTTCTTCTTCTGGTATTCGTGCATAGACTAATGGTAATGTTACATTACGCAATACAGTCGCTCTCGGTAATAGATTGAAGGATTGGAAAACGAATCCTATTTTCTCTCTTCTTATCTTTGCCAATTCATCATCTGTTAATTTCGAAACATCGTGATCGTCTAGTTTATAAGTTCCAGAAGAGGGTGTATCCAGAGCTCCTAATATATGCATAAGAGTAGATTTACCAGATCCAGATGGTCCCATTATCGCCACGAATTCTCCATCCTTTATATTGAAACTTATTCCATTCAGAGCATGGGTTTCATTATCTCCACTTAAATATGTTTTTTTTATATTTTTTATTTCTATCATTCTAGATTATTATTCTATCTAGTTCCCGTTGTCCTATTCGCATTGCGTATTACATTGTTCTGACTACCACCTAAGCTACTGAATATTGTCGGTGTCTGTGATTTCCCAGTTGTCGCTATACCATTTATAGTCTTTATTATGATTTTATCTCCCTCATTTATTCCTTCCTTTATTTCTGTATTCGTATCATCGGAATCTCCTAGAATTACATTCTTCTGTATCGGTTGACCATCTGTTCCTAATATTTCTACATAATTAGTCTGTTGTCCACCAACCTTTCTTGTCTTTATTGCTGTTGTCGGTACGACTATTATATCTTTTATCTCTTTTGTAATTATCGTTACATCATTACTCATACCTGTTCTTATGCGTGCATCAGTATCTTCGAATGCTATTTTTATATTATATGTAACAACACCCTGACTAGCGGTACCTACTAGGTCTACTTGTATTACTTTGCCATTTATCTTCAGATTTGGTATTGCATCGAATGTTAATTCTACTCTCTGATCATTCACGACTTTCACAGCATCTACTTCATTCAGAGGGATATTGGTTATTTTCTGATTACCAGATATTGTTGCTATTACTGTTCCTGAGCCTGCTTGATCATATACATTCACTGGTATTCTACCTACTACTCCGTCGAATAGGGCTCTTATGAAATATTTTGCATAAGCCCTCTCTTTCTGTTGTAGAGAAAGTCTTTCTGATTTTATATCTAGATCATCTGCACCATTTAGTAAATCATCCAATGTATCTTTATTACTTTCTATACTATTTTTCGTAGATAATAGACTGGTGAGCTGGCTATTGATATCTGCTGACCAAGTATTAACATTTACTGTTGCTGTCGGAGCTACAGCAGAATTATATTCTGCTTGAGAAGTAGAGATATATACTATGGTACTTTGAGTATTCTTTAATACTCCTGATATTGCTTTCGTTAAATCATAAGTTTTCATTAACATTGTTTCTATACTAGATGTAGCACTTATTCGTGAAAGATTTTTATATTCATTCAATAGAGCTTCGTATTGATTATCAGCTTTATCATAACTTATTGCAGCTATGGTTCTATAACTTTCAGCAGTGTCGTTTAAATTTGTAGATATTTGATCACTTAGATATCCATCTCTACTATAGAATAGATCATCTAGACCATCGATCACTATTGCTATTTCTACAAATGCATCAGATATAGAACTAAATCCATCACTATATGATTTTGATAATGTATTTTCTGCATTTACCTTATCTCCTATTTTTGCTGGTTCTGTGAGCTTGGCATATGCTATGCGTGCAGTTTCTAGATCTATATATGCATCAGCAGAATCTATAGTAGCTATGAGTTCTCCGGCTTTTACTTTCTGTCCTACTTTCACCTTGATAGAGGTGACTTTACCTGACACTTCACTAGTAATATCTAATTGATTCTCTGAAGAGACTTGGCCACTACCAGTAACGGTCTCCATTATTGTACCCCTCTTAACTACTTCTGATACGTATTGTGTAGTAGTAGCGGTACCGAAAATAGATTTCAATATGTAATATATTAATATAATAGCAATGACTATTACTATAGTACTGACGACTTTGTGGCCTATTATATATTTTTTAGTTTTATTTAGGGTATTTTTCATAATGTGATTCTAGCATTTCCAATTATTATTTACAATATTTATACTTGACTTATATAGGATATGTGTGATACATTGCGGGAAGAATGAGAACTTTGCCAAGTCGTTTAGGGGGGATCATAGATGTGATAACCCCTATAATCATGGCCATTCTGTTCTTATTGGTCATGATCTCCACGACAGGCTGTGTCGGCCATATCGGCCGATATGGTACTCCTGTCTCGCCTGAGACAAGACTCAGGCAGGATATGCTCTACGGCGTACCCGCATCTCGTCTCCCTCCGGACCTAGTTCGGAGAAGCGAGACTAGGTTTAGCAATTTGGATGGGAGTTATCAGTACTCCCATTCGCAAGGTACGGATTCGTCTGTGTCACCATATGGTGGCTGGTACCAGCGTACTTACAACGATACCTACGAGTCTTATACTCCTAGATGGTATCGGGGTTATAGGGGATGGTCCTACTAACAATTTCCGGTTACTGGCGGTGACCCCCAACACCCCATTAGCCGGAGCCCGGTGTCGTATGTCTACCCTGACTGCGATACCGGGTCTTTTTTTATATTATCTCTTTATGATATAGTTTTATAATAATGAAATTAATAATTAGTAAATCATTGGAGGAAACACAGGAATTCGCAAAGGAATTTCTTAATTCTCTATCAAATTCTACAGAAGAAGCTGTCATAGTAGGGCTCTATGGCAATCTCGGTTCTGGGAAAACGACTTTCACCCAAGCTCTCGCTAGAGAAATGAATATAAAAGATATAGTGAATAGCCCAACTTTCGTAATTGAGAAAATATATGAAACTTCTCACAATTTATTTCCTAGATTAATACATATAGATGCATATAGATTAAATGGTGGAAGAGAATTACAAATATTAAATTTTGAAAAAATAGTGGAAAATAAAAATAATTTGATAATTATAGAATGGCCAGAAAATATAGTAGATATATTACCGGAAAATCATATAAAGATTCATTGTGATTTTGTCAATGAAAATTCTAGGAAATTTGAGGTACAATAGAGGGTAATGGTAGAAAATAAGATGAAAAAACTAGTATTGCTCGATTCGCACGCTATTTTGCATCGTGCTTATCATGCCTTGCCTGATTTCATATCTGCAAAGGGTGAGCCGACTGGTGCTCTCTATGGACTCACTACTATGCTCATAAAGATAATAGATGATCTACAGCCAGACTATATAGTGGCATGTTATGATCTTCCCGGACCGACATTCCGTAATGATGTCTATAAAGACTATAAAGCCGGTAGGAAAAAAGCAGAAGACGATCTAGTAGCACAGATGAAGCGTTCCAGAGATATTTTCAAATCTTTCAATATTCCTATTTATGATAAAGCAGGATTCGAAGCAGATGATATGCTCGGAACTATCGTAGAGAAAATGAAAGACAATAAAGAAATAGATATTGTTATAGCTTCTGGTGATATGGATACTCTACAATTAGTGAAAGGGAAGAAAGTACAAGTATATACTTTGAAGAAGGGTATAAAAGACACTATTATTTATGATGAAAAAGGAGTAGAAGAAAGATTCGGATTTGGTCCCTTGCTTTTACCTGATTATAAAGGCCTACGCGGTGATCCATCAGATAATATTATCGGTATTGCTGGTATTGGAGAAAAAACTGCTACCACACTTATTACTACATTTAATACTATAGAAAATATATATAAAGAGATTGAGGAGGGTAATGATAATAAATTCAAAAAGATAGGGATTACAGATAGAATACTCAATCTATTGAAAGAAGGTAAAGAAGAAGCAGAATTTAGTAAGATGCTAGCGACTATCAGACATGATGCTCCTATAGATTTTACTTTACCAGATAATTTCAAAGATAATATTGATTTTGATAAAATAAATGAATTATTTAATGAATTAGATTTTAGGACTTTATTGAATAGATTGAAATCAGTTCTAGGTGAAAGCATTCCAGATGAAAAAAATAAAAAAATAGAAGAGAAAAAAGTGCAAGATATTCCAAAAGATGAATTGAGAAAGACTTCTATTGCACTTTGGATTATTAATTCCAATCTAACAGATCCTGATCTAGAAGATATTCTCAATTTTGCGAAAACTGATGATTTCTATACTGCATCGGAAAATATATTTGAAGAATTGAATAAAAGAGATTTGAAAAAAGTATATGAAAATATTGAAAAGCCGATTATTCCTATAATTGATAAAATGGATGAAAAGGGAGTAAAGATCGATACTATCTTTTTGAAAGAATTAAGTAGAGTTTATCATATAGAACTTTCTAAACTTGAAAAGAAAATATGGGAATATGCTGGTGGAGAGTTCAATGTGAATTCGCCAAAGCAACTCGGTGAAATACTCTTTGATAAAATGGCACTTACTGCAAAGGGGTTAAAGAAAACAGAAGGTGGAGCTCGCTCTACTCGTGAATCAGAATTAGAGAAACTTCGTGATGCACATCCTATAGTGCCTTTACTTTTCGAATACAGAGAACTTCAGAAATTACTCTCTACATATATAGATACTATTCCGACTCTTGTAGATGATAATGATCGTGTGCATGCGCATTTCATCCAGGCAGGTGCCGCTACAGGAAGGATGGCTTCACAGAATCCAGGATTACAAAATATTCCTATAAAAACCGATCTAGGTAGAGCTATAAGAAAAGCCTTTATAGCAGAGAAAGGATATGTTTTAGTCGGACTAGATTATTCCCAGATAGAGCTTCGTATTGCCGCATTCCTATCGCATGATGAGAAACTTATAGAAATTTTCACAAAGGGTGAGGATGTGCATACTGCTGTTGCCTCGGAAGTCTTCGAAGTACCACTAGATAAAGTAGATAAAGAAATGCGTCGTCAGGCTAAAGTTATAAATTTTGGAATTCTCTATGGTATGGGAGTGAATGCTCTGAAGCAGAATCTAGGCGCAGGTACAGATAGAGCGACGGCGCAGAAATTCTACAATGAATATTTCAAGAAATTCAATGGCCTTGCTAGATATCTGGATGAAGTAAAGAGTGATGTAGAAAGAAAAGGGTATACAGAAACATTCTTCGGCCGTAGGCGGTATTTCGAAGGGATAAATTCCCATATACCATATGTAAAAGCTATGGCAGAAAGAATGGCTATCAATGCACCTATCCAAGGCATGAATGCCGATATTGTAAAGATAGCAATGAAAAGAGTTGATGATTATCTTGTTAAAAATAAATTAGATGAAGATGTGTATCTTATTCTCCAAGTACATGATGAACTAGTCTATGAAATAAAAGAGGGGATAGCAGATAAAGTCGCAAAAGAAATAAAGAAAATAATGGAAAGTGTAGTAGATCCAAAAGATACACTCGGTATTATTTTTATTGCTAATTATGCTATAGGGAAGAATTGGGGGGAGTTGAAGTAAAATATTATTAAAATAAATTATGATCTACTTCTTCCATGGAAAAAATATAGAAAAAAGCAGGGTGAAAGCTCATGATCTTATAGATTCATTGAGAAAGAAAAAGCCCGATGCTTCATTTTTCAAATTAGATACAGAGAGTTTCGATAATGCCAAAATGCAAGAATATATAGGAGGTCAAGGACTTTTCTCTAATAAATACATAGTTTTCCTAGATAGACTCTGTGAAGATAAAGAAATAAAAGAGCAATTCATAGAGAAATTGAAAGAAATAAAAGAATCAGAAAATATTTTCATTATTTTAGAAGGTAAAATAGATAAAGTTACTGCAGGGAAGATAGAGAAAAGATCAGAGAAATTTATCAATTCTGATCTTACAGAAAAAGAAATAGAAGAAAAAGATAATAAAAAAGAAGAATTAAATATATTTGAAATTGCTAATGCTCTAGCTAGAAGAAATAAAAAAGAGATATGGATGATCTATAGACAGCTCATAGATAGCGGTAAAGTACCAGAAGAAATACATGGTGTACTTTTCTGGAAGGCGAAGACTATGCTCATCGCGGGTGGTACACATAATTGGGAGAAAGAAGAATTACAAGACCTTCTAGATAAATTAATAACTGTGTATCATGAAGCAAGGAGAGGGAATGGGGAAATAGAGATAGGGGTGGAGAGGGTGGTGTTGCATATAAGTTAATCTTAAGTTAAATTTGGTGTATGAATAAAGATATTGCTAAAGATACAGAACTATTAGAGAATGACGAGGGCGTATGGAATACTGTTATTAATTTTACTAAAGTAAATAAAAACGGTATACCAATCAAGGATTTATTGAATAAGCTACATACTTTTGATAATTCTAATTCAAAAAATTGAATTTTGTAATGATAATACCTATTAGTTGTGCCTGCAACAAGAGATTATTATAACCATATTTTCAGATAGGGAATATATGCAAGGGTTGTATAATCGGCTGATTTATATCAAGGGGATGAGGGTTGGTGGGTAGTATAACATACAACAGAACGCCTACTAATACTTATTTAATTTGCAATTTTTCTTTAAGTTTTAAAACTCTATATACACTTGAATCAATCCTTTCTTCTGTAATGTAACCATCTTTAACAGCATTCAATACGGTAGTGTATGCTTTTTCTATAGTCTCTACAGGAGCGACATACAAGAGAATATCATTTCCCGCATTTATAGCTTGTATGACACTCTTTTCTACCCCAAAATTTTTTGTAATTGCCCCCATGTTCATATCATCGGTGATTACAATTCCATCGTAATTATAATCATCTCTCAATATTTCAATAAAGACAGGTGATAAAGTAGCTGGGTATATAGGATCAATCTTAGAGAATAATACATGAGCTGTCATAACCATCATAGGTTTTTCCTTTTCAATTACTGTTTTAAAAATACTCATATACTCTGGAAGTCCTTCTTTGTCTATTGTAGAAATGGGTAGATTTTTATGAGAATCCACTGAGGTATCATCGTGACCTGGGAAATGTTTAACTGTTGCAGCTATCCCAGCATCTTGGTATCCTCGCACCATATTTTCTCCATATGTAGTCACGTTTTCTTTTGACCCTCGAAAAACTCTATAATACAAGAATGATGATGGTTTTGTGATGTATTCGAGTACTGGTGCAAAATTTACATTAATTCCTTTTGTGTGAAGTTCTTTCCCACGAGCCAGTGCTACATTATATGCATGGGTAGAATCATTTATTTCAGGCTGTGAAGTGAGGTTTGAATCTGGATCGGTGATACGAGAAACAATACCACCTTCTTGATCTACTGAGATTAAAAGTGGGGGCTGATGTGTACTAGATGCTACATTCTGGAGATGTTTGGTAATATCAACAACTTTTTTATTTTTAATATTTTGATTCATTAAGATAACAGAACCAATTTTTTTATCAGTAATAATTTTTTCGAGTGTGGCATTGCTATCATCAGTAAATATACCTACTAAGAAAATCTGACCGATTTTTTCCTCAAGACTCATTTTCTGTATTCGATTAGTGATTTTATCGCTTGTATTATTTTCAGTCATTCCCACTATTTTCTCTGTAGAGGAAACTTCTGCTTCTATTTCATCTGATACATCCGTAGTACTATTTACATGTATTTCATTATTAGTATTGAATATTGAAAAGATATTCCATGAGAATTGATTCCACCAAAAAGCAAAAGCTATTGACGGAACTATGCATAGTATAGAAATTATTATGATTATTTTTTTCATATAAGAATACGGTACAGATCACAGGTGCGCCCAGTAGGAATCGAACCTACGACCCACTCCTTAAAAGGGAGATGCTCTACCGACTGAGCTATGGGCGCATGGATAGGAAAAACTATAGCACAATTACGCTAAATCTCAACTATCTATAAAA
>Ga0208375_1001075_pt1 | contig 33030 bp, 37 predicted proteins | sample RifOxyD1_FD_184038 | JGI IMG/M metagenome (GOLD analysis project Ga0208375, IMG submission 184038) | Soil microbial communities from Rifle, Colorado - Rifle Oxygen_injection D1 (SPAdes) | ecosystem: Environmental > Terrestrial > Deep subsurface > Rock core/Sediment | place: Rifle, Colorado...
TAGTAGATTTGCGCCTTCACTTCAACACTGCAACCTCTCGAGGAGGTCACAATGTTTAATCTACAGAGTTTACAGCCAGGACTACACGGGTATCTAATCCGTTTTGCGCCCCTGGCTTTCATCCCTCACCGTCAGAACTGTTCTTGTAACATGCCTTCGCCGATTGTTAGTCCGCACGAGATTAGAACATTTTACCGTTACCTCGAACGTACTTGTTACATCTCCCAGTCTCCAGCCTCGCAGTATTTCGCGCAGCCATTGGATTGAGTCCAATGATTTAACACAAAACTTGCGAAACCAGCTACGGATGTTTTAGACCCAATAATGTCGAATGCTACTCGGGTCGTCGGGATTACCGCGGCTGCTGGCACCGATCTTACCCAACCCTTATTCATCATCTTTTTTGCAGATGACAAAAGCTTATCTTAAAAGATAAGCACTCAAAATCCCTCTCTCACACTTGCGTGCATTGGAGAATTTCCGCGCCTGCTGCACCCCGTAGGGCTAGGAATAGTATCTCAGATTCCTTCTGGGGGCACCGTCTCTCAACGCCCCTACTGATCATTGCCTTGTTGAGTAGTTACCTCAACAACTAGCTAATCAGCCGCAGTCCCATCCTAGAACCAAAGTTTAAACGATGACACATTCCAGTGACCATCATCTATTCATTATTATTCTCAGTTTCCCGAGGTTATTATGAATTCTAGGGCAGATTGACTACGTGTTACTCAGCAGTTTGCCCTGTCTTGCGACAGTAACTTGCATGGCTTAGCCGGATTTTGATAGCAGCACTCTCCAGCAGGATAAACTGGAATTGTTATTAAGCCGCAATCGAAAATTATTATCTAAATCTTACTTCTTATTGAATTAGTCGAGAAAAGTTTAGTTTTCCGTCGATAAATTAATTAAAAATTATCTAAGAAAATTTTACTACATCTCTGAATGACTTCTTGCCTTTCCTACATCATATCTTAACAGGACAGATAATTCTAAAATAATTATCCAAAAGGTTAAGACACTCATTCAGTGAAACCATTTTAGTAATATGTTGATGTTGGGGGACGTTTATAAATCTTTCGGCCTTCATCGATATAAGGACAAAACCGAATAACACAAAAAATCAGACCTTGTTTGGTTAAAAATCTATAACCTTCTTGTTTAATTCAAAAAAATTTCTTTTCTAGTGAATATTTATGATATTTTGCGAGGCAATCTCCAAAAAATTCTTCTGGTTCTTTATCAAATTTTCTCAATAAATCTTTAGGTATTGTAATTCCAAAATAATCTTTAATAGAAATATTAAATTTTATGGCAGTTAAATCTAAAACCCTATCTTCTTCATTTTCCTTAACTATGTTAAATGCATGTCTAACTGGTAAATTGTTAATTAAAGAAAATCCTTGACAATATTCTAAATCACTATATTTAATTGTGGCATCAAGAGAATTTTTAAAACAAGAACCATGCAAACAATTTTCAGCAAACCGCCCAAATCTTTTATTTGGGTTTGATAATATTTGATAAAATTTTCCTTGCTCTTTAATAAATTGAAAAAATGCAGGATTTATGACTTCACACAAATCTGCATATCTCTCTTTTTTATTTAAAAATTCTTGAAGCGAATTATCTTTGTTTACAGAAAAAATAATTATATCCCATTACAATTTTCTAACAAAGTATCATAGAAATCTGGATGGTTATAATAAAGTTTTATTAATGCATGACATTCTAATTGAGTCATTTCTGTTGGAGAAAAATTTAAAATTTTACAAAGATTATCATTATAAATTGTACTTTCATAAAGAATATATGCTCGTTCTAAATCTTTTTTTTCCTTAGAGCCTTCAAAAACTTTTGGGATTTTTATGTTTGTGTCTCTAAATTTATCAAACAATTTCTTCCCTTCTTCAATAGTTAATTTTTCCACGGTTGTCATTTTTTATTTATTCTATAACATGCATTTCCAAACCACTAAATCTTGCCAATAATTTTTCTCTTTTAAGGGCAAATAAAAAGTAAAGTTGTGCTGCTTTCTCAAATTTTTCGGGATTTTCTGGATCTATTCCAAAACTTATGCAATCTTTATTATAACAAATATCTATTGCTAAACCATATGATTTATCTATCATTTTTCCTTCTGCGAGATTAATTGTTTCCTGGAGATAGCTCCCATTTATTTTAGCAAGTGAAGGAATAATTTGTTTCATGATTTTATAATATTCTTGTAATTGTACGGTCCTATTTGCTTCCATACAATATTCTATTGTACCTATTTTAGGAATTGTTTGTGGTTTTTCGTTTACCATTTTTATTTTTTGTATTTATTTAAAATTTTAAAAAGGATATGTATGGCTGTCTACTTTTGCTTTTGAAAAGTTATTTGCTTTAAGGATTTTTTCCAAAAGGGTTATTGGTCTTAATAGTTCAGAATCATAATCTTCTCTAACAACACAATCATCTAATTGGATATGAACCGTTTTTGTTGTACTAAGATCTCCTTTTGATTTAGAAGTTATTTCTTCTACAAGACCATATAAGTCTGTTCCAAAATTGTCAATACAAACCATCATCCCTGGTTTATATTCTAGAAAACCCCATTCAATTAATTTTTTACCTAGTGTTTTCATTTTATTTTTATTATTGAAAAAACTTATTTAATCGTCTACTATTTGACTTAATTTTTTGAGCCTCTTGAATTTTGTACTTTTTTCTAATAGATTTGCTGGCCTTAACAAGATACTATTTGATGGAATATCTCTTTCCCCGCCTGAATGTTTTAAAGAAATCATCTGTGTATCTAATTCACAATATACGTCTAAAATAACCCCATATTTTCTTTTCTTTGAATCAAAATCTTCTTCATCAATAACGACATAATCTGATTCTAAATATTCATAAAAATTGAATGTGTTCAAAATATTTCCTGGGTGTATCATTTTTAGTTGTAGTTTTTGTTTATTTTTTATTTTGTTAATGATTCTATTTTTGGGTAGTTATTATAAAAATCTCGAGCTTTATAAAACTTATGTTTGTACCTACTATTGAATTATAACAAGACTTTTTAAATTCTATTTTGGTTTGGCTATTATGATTAATTATAATCCAATCCCTGTCTTGTTTGAACTTGGTTCATTAAAAATTTATTCATGGGGGTTGATGTTTGCGATTGGTTTCTTAGTAGCTTTCTTCTTCATATTAAAGGAGTTCAAAAAGAAAAAGATTCCAAGCATTCATGCATACAATATCGGATTGCTTGTTTTGATTGGAGCAATGATCGGTTCCAGAATATTTTATGTTATTGAAAATCTTTCTTATTACCTTTCAAGCCCATTAGAGATATTTGCTTTTTGGCAAGGTGGGATGACTAGTTATGGGGGATTAATATTTGGAATTTTCTTTGTGTGGCTTTACACTAGAAAAAATGCAGAAATAAGATTTTTAGAACTTTTAGATCTCTCTGCCCCATATATCATTCTAGCATTTGCAATTTCAAGAATTGGATGTTTCTTAAATTGGGATGATTTCGGAATTATTTCAACATTACCTTGGGCAATAAAAGTAATTAATGATATTCCCCGACACCCAACCCAATTATATCTTGTTTTAAGTAATCTCATCATATTTTTTATATTAATCAGATTAAAGAACAAAAAATCTTTCAAAGATAAAGGAACAAAATTCAAGAAAGATGGATTTAAGGATGTAGTCTTTATTCACGAATCAGATTTCTTAGACAAACAAGGAGCGATATTCTTTGTATTTTTATTATTATACTCTGTCTTCAGATTTTTTATAGATTTTTTAAGATTCTATGAAAACTATTTATTTGGATTAGCAACAAGCCAATGGATTTGTATTTTGATGTTTATAGTTTCTGTTTTCTGCATTGCAAATATAGATAAGATGCAAGAAAGTTAGAAAAAGATTTTAAAATAATTTTTAGTGTTCTTGTTGTCTTCCGACATCTATTGCTTCTGCAATAATCTCTAATGATTCTTTTGCCTTTAATTTTCTTCTTTTATCCAATGGATTTTCATCCATTAAATTAAGAAGCCATCGAGATGGTTCAAGTTCTGCTTTAATTGGTTTTAATTCTCCCTTAATTTTATTTAAATAAAAAACAGCTAATCTTGTTTTAATTCTAGTTTTCTTACTTTTACTTCTTCTAGAATAAATATCTGTAATGTAAACTATTTCTTTATTTTTATAAAGAAATCCTGTATTTTTTGCTTCACTTGGTTTTACTTGCATTATGAAAGACAAATAATATTTTGATTTGATATTTTTGATATTTTTAATATCTTTAATATCCTCTTCACTTGGAGCAGGTCCAAATGTTGTGTGTGTTGTGTGAGTATGAAAATCTCCCAATTGCTTAATTGAATTTACTGGAATTGCGGAACATGCCTTTTCTAATCTTTCATTGTTTACTGTTAAACCAGTATATTTTGAATTGTTTTTTATAGGTACAAACATTTGAACCAGGGTGTCGTATGAAAAAGCTTTTTCTTTTTTCACTCTTTTTCCAATAATAATTCCAAAAGTTTCCTTATGATATGCCTGAGTTGCTTCCAAAAGCATACCCACATATGGTTCTTTATTTATAATAACCTTTAATACCATTTTATAAGAGAGTTATTCTAAACAAAAATTAGTTTAAAAGAATTGTTGTTCTTTATTGATTAGTTTAATTAATCTTTTTGTTTGTTTTCGTGATGATGCCCAAAATTGTAATCAATATTTTTCTGTCCAGTAAGATAAAATCCGATAGCTTTTTTCATTGTTTTATTTATTCCGTCTGTTTCAAATCTTCTTACAGATATCTGTATTTTTGGTTCTTCTAAAATTCCAAAAGAATATCCTTTTTTCTTTACTCTTCTAACAAATTCGCTATCTTCTGCATATTTCATATCTTCTGGAAATCCACCAACCCCATTAAATGCTTTTTTTGTGCAATATATACAGGGTCCAGAAGCAATTGGATAAGGTGTATATTGATTAAATCTTTGCATTAAATTATATCCTATAAAAAGTCCCTCATAAATTTTTTTCCTTGATCTTGGAATATTGTCACAAGTTGCACAATCGTAATGATTTTCATTTACTTCTCGATAAAGAGATTCTAAAAAAAATTTTGAATTGGGCAACGTATCTGCATCTAAAAATAATAATCTCTCTTGAAGTGCTTCTCTTGCACCATTATTTCTTGCAACAGGTGGTTTTCCCCCTTTAATGATTCTACAATGATATTTTCTCGCAATATCTAATGTTTTATCTTTTGAACCAGCATCTGCAACAATTATTTCTGCTGGAGAAACTGTTTGTTTATTCAATGCGTTAAGAAGAATTGGAAGATTTTTTTCTTCGTTTAAAGTTATTATTATCGTACTTAATGGAATTTTTAATTTTTTCATTAGAACGTATTAATTAATTTAAGTAAATTAATCTATAATTTCTCCGAAACCAATTAATCTCCAGTGGTTTAAATAATTTCTTGCAAACCCAATTCGTTCACCCTTGAATGGAACAATCGGAATTTTTAGAGATAATTCTGCGATATCTTTTCTTACACTTGTAACTAGGCCTACAGTTGTTGTAGTATTTACACTTAACAATAAATATTCGCTTGTTTTTAATGGGTCAATTTTTAATGATTTGTTTTTATCATCCCCAACAATTTCTGAAAATAAACTTAATTTTAATTTAATTTTATACGCCAATTCAGGAAGTGTTCCTTTTAATCCACATGAACAACCAGCCAATGCATCTGATTTTGTCATCATCGGATCAAGGGCCGTTTCAACTGCAAGCAATCCAGAAGGTGTTGCTTCTTTTACATTTTCTCCAAGTGTTCTAAGTCCAAGAATTTTTGTTTCAACTGTCTTGTATATTGTTTGATCATGTTTCTTTGTTGCTTTTCCGGGTTTAATTTCTAAAATATCTCCAACTTTTAATTTTCCTCTTTTAAGAGTTCCTCCAAAAACGCCCCCCTTGAGTTCACACACATTTGTTCCAGGCCTATTTATATCAAAAGTTCTTGCAATCAAAAATAATGGTTTTGAAATTAAATCTCTTTCTGGAATTGGGATATTATTTAACACATCAAACAAAACATCCATATTCACACCCTGTTGTGCGCAAATTGGCACAATCTCCGCTTTTTCTGCAATTGATCCTTTAATGAATTCCTTAATTTTTTTGAACTGTTCTAATGCTTGTTCTTTTGTGATTAAATCTAATTTATTTTGAACAATGATAACACTCTTAACTCCCTTAACATCTAATGCCAATAAATGTTCTTTTGTTTGTGGTTGTGGAAATGGTTCGTTTGCTGCAACAACAAGTAATGCTGTATCAATTATTGCCGCTCCTCCGAGCATTGTAGCCATAAGCATTTCATGTCCTGGTGCATCTATAAAACTAATATTTTTCGCAATTTCAGTTTTACCCTTACAATAAGTGCATTTTTCCTCATTAACATATTTTCCACATACAGTACACTTTCTAATCAAAAGATCTGCATAACCTAATTTTATTGTGATTCCTCTTTTTAATTCCTCACTATGTTTATCTGCCCAGACACCAGTTAATCTATGCAAAATAGTTGTTTTTCCGTGATCAATATGTCCAACAATACCCACATTTAAAGCATCTTTATTTTGAAAAGAATTTACCTGAGTTGTTTCTTCAAATCTTTGTTTAATATCAGAAATTTTTTCTTTATTTTCCTTTTCTTCTTTATGTTCTTTATTTCCTTTTTCAGAATGTTTCTCTTTGTGTTCTAAAATTTGTGGTTTTATTTCTTTTTGCATGTTTTAAGAACAAAATCTAAGTTTAAAAGCTTATTGAGTTTATCAATCGAATATTGATTCTTTAATCAAACTAACAGATCTTAGTATAATTTCCAAACCAATAATAAAAACAACATAAATGAAGAGATTCGAAGCAATATATTGGATATTTAATGCCCTCTGTATTATCAAACTTGGATCGAAAAAAGTCTCACCAACTAAGAAAAAGGCAAGCAAAACAAACGGAAGCATTTTAGCTAAATCTTTTGAAAGATCTTCACTGAGATATGCTGTTATTCTAACTGCCCCGACCAATGAAGCAGAAATTGTTAAGATTGTTGTAATACTTGGTGATTTTGATAAAATGATTAAAAAAATTGATAAAAATGCAAACCATATCAAACTTAACAAAGGTAAAAGAAGAATATATTCTACAAAATATAAAACACTTGCCAGTAATTTATAGAAACGTGATTTTTTATAAATATTATATTGGCTTAAATCTAACCCAAGAATATTTTTCTTTGCTAAAAACTTATAGAAATAAAATACAAAAATAGAATAAATTAAAATTAAAATTGTGAAAAAAATCAAAGAATCAAAAACGCGATAATATGGGGGGATTAATTGCTGAATGCTTTCTAGGAATGTTAAAAATTGTTCACCCTCCATTTTTATGTGAATATAAAGAATTTAAACTATTTAAGCTGTTGCTGATTGTTCGCCTTCTGCTTTTTTCTCTTCTTTTTTGTAAATTTCAGATAAAGGTTTACTTCCTTCTTTTATAACCTTTAAATTAATTTGAATAATATTTTCTGTAAGTGTATTACCATGAACGGTTTTCCTTAATCTTAATCCATTTGGTTTAAATTCTGCTCTTTTCTTTTTACCTTCTCTTTTTGATCTTTTTTTCATGCCCTTCCCATAAGTCATAAGTTTTCTTTTTAATCCAACACCTTCGACATTTTTTATTGCCGGAAAACCAGATTTGTCGCTTGCACCAGTAATTTCAAATTCAAAATCGCTTAATTCAGATACATCTAATTCCTTTCCAGAAATTTTTTCTCCAATTTTTTTACCAATAAAAGATTCAGAACTAGATTCAACCTTATAGGTCTTACCTTTTTCACTCATATTTAATTTGAATGGCATAATAATTCACCTTTTTTCTGGTTTTTAAATATTACGTCTACCTTATTCGATAGTTAAACCATAAATTTATAAAAGTTATTTGAAAGAAATTACTACGATGAAAGGAAAATTAGAAGACGAATTAATCTATGACACTATGCACATAGCATGGCTCAGTAAAGATGAAGAATTAATTACAAATGCCATGGGTTTCTACACTCATGAAATAACAGATATAGTAAAAGAATACGCCTCTGGACAACGTAATTCTATTGTTAAGATAGATATTGAAAAAAAATATAATGAAGATTATTCTTTCGGAATGGTTGTTTCACCAACAATAAAAAAATTTCTTAATAAGAAAAAAGTTATTCTTAATGGCTATGTCTTAGATTTAAGACCAGGAAAAAATAGTGGCCTGACGGTTCTCAGATTTAAGGGGGGATATCATCAAAAAGAGGGGTTTGTGAGATGGGCTGTTAAAACCCTAATGAGATAGGCAAAAGATAAACCAAAAACTTAAATATGCTTTTTTTCTGAATACAAAATGGCTAAAAGTTTATTCGAGAGAATTATTCAAGGGGATGAAAATAATTTTACAGGTGATGTTATTTTTCTCTGTTCTTTAAAAGAAAAAAACAAAGAAAAAGAAATCGTTTCTTTTTATGCAACAAATAGTAAGGAGAATTATGTTAAAAAAGCTGGAAAAGAAAAATTTGACGAATTGGAAAAAATTATCAAATCTGCAGATAAAGAATATATAGAAAATCATTTTTGCCAATTTTATACGACTTCAATAGATTATTCAAAAGAAAAGGATGTTCAAGGAATAGATATTATTGATTTAGGCGAATATAAAACAGAAAAAGATTGTGAATTTGCTATAATGGATGGATTATTAGAATATCAAGAAAAATACACCAAAAATATTTTGCAAAAACAAGAATCTTTTTTTAAAAATCCTGTAAGATTCCAGAATAATGACAATAATGATTCTTTTTTATATGGTCTAAATTCTCAAGAGAGAGATAAATATGCTCGAGTATGTCATTTAGTTGAACAAATGACCGGGGCTATTGCTTTTAAAAAAGATGAAGATATTCTTAATTATCTAAAACTAAAACTTCAATTAACAAGATTAGATTCGAGCCAGAAATATCAAGAAAATATTAATAAAATAATACAAATAATAGATAGTAGAGATTTAAGCGCCGAATCAATGTTTTTTATTTCAGCAGCTATAAGGGACTTAAGCTTAGGTCCTGACGAATCTAAAAGAAATAGATTTGGCTTTGATGATTAGTTATTTATGTAAAAATATCAATTAAAAAAGAAGCTATTCCAAATTTTATTTGATTAAAAAATCCTTCTCCTTCGTATCTTATCTTATTTTCATCCATTGCTTGTATAAAAGAAATTTCCCCATCATGGATTGCGTTGATTGTTTCAACATCTGAAAAAAGATTTAATGTTGGTCTTTCGATTTTTCCCCTTCCAGTATCTATTATTTGATTATTTGAGGTTATTAAGTAAATATATGGTTCATTATTTGAATAAAAATTAATTCTTTCATTTGCAAATAAACTAAAAGGTACATCTGCAGGATTTATTGTTGAATTATTTAACATGTCGCATTTACAACAAATTGGACAGCATAAATTTCCTTGAGAACATCCTTGTGGGTTTGCTTTTGGATCACATTGTTCTCCCTTATTTCCATCTATTTGTCCGTTTCCACAGCAACATTTATCTGGGCATGCGTTTAATCCACAAACATTATTTACTGCATCATCAATTTGTTGTTGTGTTGGCTTTGAATCATTTCCATTTGTAAAATTCATTAAGCCTCCTGAACCATCTGCTAATCCTAACATATGTCCAACTTCATGAGCAGCATCATTATAATTTCCTTTATTTGGATCATTTGGATCAATAGGTCTACTTGTCGCAGTTGACCATTCCCCATCTAAACTTGCGCCACCTACAGATGGACTTTGTGTTGTTTTCCCCATATAACCAACGACTGCCTTCCCTTTATCTATACCAGCCGGTAAATGGGGTAAACTAGCATCTGTCCCATTCCAAGGTAATACTTGAACACAATGATATCCTACAGGAATCGGTGTGCAGTTAGCAACTTTTGTGGTATTTACTTTAAAAATAACTGGACATTTACAGTTACCTGTTATTTGTCCGTTTCCATTCCAAACATTATTTATTTCCTGACTCCATGAATTTATTTGAGCATCTGTTGCTCCAGCAAAAGCAAGATTTACTGTAATTGTAATTTTGCAATCCTTTACCTCACATGTTGTTTTTGCCAATGCTAAATTAAGATTAAGAACTAAAAATAATACAAAAAGTATTGCCAAAACACTCCTTTTCATATTTTTCTAAGAAAATTGCATTTAAAGATTTTTCCTAAATTAATAAAATAAATTAAACACCCCAAGTGGCTTTTGTTTTTCTCTTGATTGTTGCTATTTCCTGAAGTAAGGAAATTTCTTGTTGTGATAAATATTTTTTATTTTCTTTTAATTTTAAAAATTCTTGTTCGTTCAAATTAGAATATAAAATCATTTCTGGTTTAAGCTGTCTAGAATATATTGTACCGGGGAGGCTTATTGCAACATCTTTTCCTGCTTCTGCTTTATCCATTCCCTTAGACCCATATTGTATCTCCTTAACATGATCGACATCTTCTCCCTCGCTATCCATTAATTTATTTCCTTTTTTCAAAATTCCTGCAACAATATTTACTCCAAAAATTGCCGGTTTTGCATCATGAAAACATGAATTATTCAATAATTTTATTTTTGCAGGCCAAGTTAAATCTTTAAGTGCTTCTCTTTGTAATTCAAGTTCCCTTTCTTTTCTCCATTTCTCAAGATCTTCTATAATTTTGTAAACAACTTCAGAGGTTATTATTTTTATTTTTTCATCCTGAAGATTTTCTAATTCCTTATCTGGTTTAACATTAAATCCTAAAATAACTGCATTCAGAGGTTCTTTTTCGATATTTGATTTAGCTAATGCAAGATCCATTCGATTAATATTTCCGATTCCAGCTTTTTTTGCGTTAATTTTAGATTTCTTAAGCAAAAACATTAGGGCTTCTAATGAACCAAGAGAATCTGCTTTTACTATTACCCCTTCTTCATTTGTTTCAACTAATCCTTGAATATTTTGCTGAATTTCTGCTTCTGCTTTCTTGATTGTTTCTGGTTTTGTATCTTTCACAGTTATAAACGGCATACCTGGAAGAATCCTATCAACAAATTCATTTGGAAAATGTAATTGTACCCCTGATGCTGCTGTAACTGAATTTCTTGCCTTAAATCCTTGACATAAGGGAAGTGCTTCAAATAATGCCCTCATTTTTAATACAACTGGTTTATCAAAACTGGCTAAAACAATCGTATCTGTTTTTTTCAAGGTCCCATCATAAATTATGGCTTCAACAGTCGTCAATCCTTTTTCTTTTTGTACTTCTAAAATTGTTCCTCTTGTTTCTTCTCCTAATTTTAATTCATCTTTCAAAAATCTCTGGCTTAATCCAACAAGCATTGAAATTAGTTCCGGGATTCCTTCCCCTGTTTTTGCAGAACAAGGAACAAGGGCTAATTGTTTCTCAAATTTTGAAATTCTAAAAAATAAATCAGAATCAAAACCATACATTGACAAACTTGAAATTAATGCATAAAGTTTCTTTTCAAATTCTGTCTTTGTGAATTGGGCTTGTTTATCTATATTTTCCATAACTGTTGGAACAATTCTTTTCCAACCAGGAACTGAATCTACTTTATTTAATGCAACAATAAATGGAACCTTATTTGATTTAAGAACTTCAATACTTTCACGGGTCTGTTCTTTTAATCCCTCATTAATATCAACAACGAGGATTGCGAGATTTGCTAATGCTCCGCCTCTTTTACGTAAATTTGAAAATGCTGCGTGACCTGGTGTATCAATAAAAACAAATCCCGGAATTTCTAAAGGAATTTTAAATTGGGTTAATATTTTGTCACATTTTTCCTGAATAGATTCTTTTGTGAGGTTTGTAAATGAAATTTTCTGAGTAATTAATCCTGCTTCTTTTCTTGCAATACATGTTCCCCTGATTGTATCTAACAAAGTCGTCTTTCCATGATCTACATGCCCTGCCACTGTTACAATTGGTTGTCTGATTGCCATATTCCTTTAATAAAAGAACTAACCCAGATTTAAAAAACTTCGGAAAGAATAGAAATATAAAAACTAATACTAAATATTTAAAATAAAAATTATTTATAAGAGATTATTTCTGATAAATCTGCTTCTAAATTTGGGAGTTCTCCATCATATCCCCCAAACCCAACATCGTAATTTTTCTTCTCGGAACGAATATCATTTAATGTTCTAATTGCAATATTTCTTGCTTTAACAGTATCTCCTTTATCCAGATATTCAACTGCACTATCTAATCGAATAGAATATTTTGATTCAATAAAATTTGCGGCTTCTGTATTGTTCCTTCTTACATACTCGCATCCTGCAACCCCCAAGCCTAAAAGAGTTAATAATCCCAAGCCGACAACTGTTCCTGCAACCTTTGTTACAAGTTTACTTCTTTTTTGTTTTTTTCCAGCATTTCTTTGTTCAAGTGTTTTGAATGTCATTTTTGTATTCTATTGTTATTTTTATTCTCTTATGCATGTGCAATATTGTATCTTCTTGGATGCCAAAGGGGTTTTTCATCCCTATTTTGAAGATTATAAAATTGTTTCATTTGATAAAATATTTGGGTAGCAGTTTGATATTTTTCTTGTAATTTAATTGGGCAATCTTTTCCCTTAATTTTAACTTCATTTTCCAATAGACTTAACTCGCTTCTTGCTTCTTTTATGTTTTCTAAGGTTATTTTTGTTTGTTCCATTTTTATTTTTTTGTTTCTATTAATTTAATTTGTTCTCTTGTTTTTGCTAAAATTTCTTCTGTTTGATTAAGATGAACCCTTTGTTCTAATTTACTTAAAGATCCATGTACTCCTGCTTCTTCCATTAAAATTTGTGTAGTCACATTATAATTTTTAATCCCTTGATTTATCATTTCTTCAATTTCTTTAGCAGTTATTTTAGTTTTTCCCATTTGTTCTGCTATTAATTTCATTTGTTCTTGGTTATAGAAACAATTCTTTCTGTAATATTCCATTCTATTTATGGTTTCTCCATCATCTTTCATTTTACATAACATGGGATTAATGTGTGTTCTATTAAAAACTTCAAAACCATATCCTGGATAACTAACCCTCTTTAAACCATGTTTTTCATCTATTGCAATTTTATCACTGATTAAATGACCGATAGCATAATGTTTTTTAGCAAGAATTAATTCCTGTTCTCTTGGGTCTAACATCTTATATGGATAATAAACAGTATCACTTATATCAATCCAATTGCCAAATGCACCTTTATCAGGTTCAATTTCTTCAGAATATACATATAATCTTGTGATACCTTCTTTTTTCATCTCATCTAATCCCCTAATTAAGGTATTATAAATAGCAAGGGATTCTCCCCCAAGGTTTGGCATTACCGCTGGCATTTCTGAAAGTTCTTTTCTTCCTTCATTTCCTTTTTTTTCTTTTTTTCCAAATATTTTTTCCCAGGTTATCATTTTATTAATACATTCTTTAAGAAATCTTTACTTATAAACCTTTTGATTATGTTACTACTAATAAGATACAATAAAAACAAAACCTTTATAAGGTTATTCGGTTTAAAAAAAAGTATAGGTTATGTATAATTTAGGTATAAAATGAATCAAGAAAAAACACCCCAAAGAAAAAACGTGGTAATTTTGGACCTCGCACTTAATTATTTAACAAAAGATCAAGCTAGAGAATTATCCAACAAAATACAGGATTACTTCCCAGGACAATTTAGGGTTCTTCCAGTAGCAAACAAGAAACATTTAAGTTCCATTTGTCAAAGTTCTGAAGATATATATTTACTTTTAATTGGTAAAGAAAATTCAAGGGAAATGGATTTTGAAAACTTATCTTTCTTAATTGGTAAATCAGAAAATTATCTTTTTTTGAGAGATTGGTCAATAACTTCACTGAACCAATATGCTGAAAAAATTTCTACAGTAATTAATAAATCAAATTTTAAACCATATAAAAATGACAAATAGATTTACATTAACAAAGAAAATTGCAAAGCATGGGAATCAAGCAATAATTATCATTCCAAAAATCCTTCAAAATCAGTTAAAACCAAATACAATTATAGAAATGAAAATTAAGATTCTTGATGAAAATCTAAATGAAAAAATGATTCAAGAGGGGGGAGAAAAATGGGTGAAAATTTAGAAAAACTTTTGAAATAATAAATTATCCGAATTTATTTTTTATTGATTATTTGCTTTAATCTATTTTTATTAATGAAAAAATATCTCCTTAGAAAATAACTGACAAAATCATCTTCAATTTTTTGTAATGCTCGATAATATGATTTTCTTTTTTTGTATTCTATAATTAACATAGGATATCCATTATACCACAATACCCAATTCATCAATAATCTTCCAATTCTACCATTTCCATCTCCAAAGGGGTGAATTTTTTCAAATCTGTAATGAATTCTCGCAGCCAATTCAACAGGGTTTAATATGGTTTCATTTGTAAAGTTTATGAATTCCCTCATCAATTTTGGAAGATCTTGCCAATCTGGAGCAATATAATTCCCAACTCTAACAAAGTAATCCCGAAATTTTCCTGAAATATCTTCTTTTGTTTCATTGAAAATTTCTTTATGCCATCTTAAAAGTAATTTATTTGAAATTTTTTCTTTTTTATTTATCATTCGAAGAAATGTTTTGTAATGAGCCTCTGTTTCTTTTACATCTCTTATGGACTTATTTGGAGACAAATTTTCCTGAGTTATTTCCCTTACTTCTTCCAAGGTTATTGTTGAACCTTCTATTGCATTTGTATTGTATGTAAATGAAATTGCAATTTCTTCCATTTCTTTTTTCTTCATTGATTCAGGATAACGTTTCCATTCTTCTTGAAAATGATTTTTAATCTTCTCTAATTTCTTATACATTTCTTTTTTTGCATTAGCTTTCAGTTTTTGTTTGATTAATTCAATATTCTTTGGAATTTTCTTTCCAAGATAAATCTCTTCATTTATAATTTTAGGGCCTTGCCTAATTGAATGCCTTAAATAAAAATATTTTTGATTTCCCTTTTTTCTTGTAATTATTTTCATAGATATCTTACCCCCACAAACTATTTAAATTTTGCTTTTTTGAATCAATTGTGGGGGTAATGCTTTCTTCCTATTTAAACACAATGCTTGCATAGCCTACAGCAGAGCTGTAGTCTTTACTAACATCTCCGGAATTATAATATTTTAACAAGAAACCTTTCCTTGCTCCGAGTTTTCTAACAGTAGCCATTAATGTAATTATTGGAAACATTCCACAAATTGTGCTCTTTTGTGCTTCTTCGTAGAATCCCTTTATATCTCCCTTCAAAATCTCTCTTATTATTTTTTTATCAAATTCTCTTAAATGTTCTTTTGCATAACTTGGAGAAAAAGGTAAGAAACCATATGCTAAACCATAATGGGTCATGTCACTTGATGCAAGAACCACTACATGGTTCTTTGTTTCTTTTTCATATTCTTTTATTATTTTAGCTAATTCTAATGCAAAAGTGTTTATTTTTTCTAAATCATTACAAGAAACAATAATTGGAACAATCTTGGCTGTCTTATTGACTTGACTATACATGTGTTGGATAAATGGAAGTTGTACCTCGATACTATGTTCATCAACATGGGGTGCTTCATCCTTTCCTGCTAAAACCCCAAGGCCTTTATTTGCAATAATTTTCCCAGTTAAATCCAATGCATTTCCCATTATCCCTAATGGTGTTTCAAAATCTTCTGCCGAAATAGAAAAATCAAGATTGTTTTTTCCAGTATGATTTGTTCCAAGAACAATAAAAATATTTGGAAGAAGATTTTTATTTGATTCCATTAATTCCTTATAAAAGTAAGCTGTACATGGTCCTGAAAAAACATATCCTGCATGCGGACAAACTGCCCCATAAATTTTCTCCTTTTTGTTTGCAATAAATTTAGGAAATTCTAATGGACCAAATTTATTATAAAAACAACTTTCTATCTGTGATTTTAATTTATTTGGGTTTGCTTCATAAAATTTTCCAGAATATGCTGCTTTTCTCATGAAATATCTTTAGCTTTCCAATATAAAAAGATTGTCTTCAAGAAACATTTATAAAAGATTTTTGCTTGACTATATCTGAAAAAAGAGGACGTTATATTATTAAAAATGCCGACTAAAGAAGAAGAAAGTAAAAAGGAGTTATCAAGAATAATCCTTGCAGTAATTATGTTCTTGGGATTATTAATTCTTTCATTCTTTATAATAAAACCCTTCTTGGCCGCAATATTGGGGGGTATTGTTCTAGCTTATTTACTGCATTGGCCATATAATCAATTAAATAAGTTAATAAAAAATAAATCAGTAAGTGCCTTTGGAATTTGTATATTGTCTGTTGTGAGTGTTGGTTTAATGATTTATTTTGCTGCCCAAATTACCATAAAAGAAGCTTTTAGTTTATATATGAATATTCAACAAATGGATTTTTCGGGATTGCTCAATAGTTTCCTACCAAAATTATTTCCAGATACTCCTCAATTAACTAATGAAATTATAGCATCTATTCAAAATAGCGTTACAGGTTTAACAAATTCTTTCGTTACAACCATGGGGCAAGTTTTAACAAATGGAGCAGAAATATTATTAATGTTGTTTGTTGCATTCTTTGTCGCTTATTTTGCATTAAAAGAATCTGAAAATACCATAGACTATATGAAAAATGTTCTTCCATTTGATAAAGAAATTAATGAAAGATTCATAAAAAGGTCGAGGGAAGTTGCTTCTGCAACAATTTATGGACATTTCTTAGTTGGATTAATACAGGGAATTTGTGCAGGTATAGGCTTTTATGTGTTCGGAGCCCCATCACCCTTATTCTTTACCGTTTTAGCAATCTTCTTTTCGATGATTCCTTATCTCGGACCATGGGTAATCTGGTTTCCAGTTGGTTTAACAATGTTTGCAACCAATCCATTAAATGCCATCTTACTTCTTGCATTTGGATTTATTTTTGTTAGTACAATAGATAACATATTAAGACCATATATTATCGGAAAAAGAGCAAGGGTAAATCAAATTGCAGTTTTAGTCGGAATCCTTGGTGGATTAGTTTTACTCGGTCCAATTGGTTTAATAATCGGTCCAATTGTATTAGAATTATTTTTAATATTCCTAGAATTATATAGAACAAAAGAAATTCAGAGATTTATTTAGAATACAAAAAGGCAAAAGGATAAACAAGAGGTGATAAAATATGTTTTTAAAAGTTCATGAATTAAATTTAACTACCGGTAGACCAGTCGCAATTTTAAATGAACAATCTGCAAAGGAACTTAATGTTCATGTAAATGAAAGGGTCTCTATAAAAAAGGTTAATTTCAAAAAAAGTGTTGTCGCAATTGTTGATATTTCTACAAATTTAACAGATCATGGTGTGGTTATAGCTTCTAAAGAAATTCTAGAAATTTTAAAAGTAAAAAAAGGAGAAATTGTAGAAGTTAGCGCCGCACAAAAACCCCTCAGCGTTAATTATATTATTAAAAAATTAAATGGAAAAGAATTAAATTATACTGAAATTTTTGCTATCATTTCAGATATTGTTGAAAATAAATTAAGTGAAGCTGAAATCGCTTATTTTGTTTCTGCTGTTTATTTGAGAAAAATGTCTATTAATGAAACCATTGATTTAACTAGGGCAATTATACAAGCAGGAAAAATATTGAATTTTGATCATAAAAAAATAATCGCAGATAAGCACTGTATCGGTGGATTAGCTGGAAACAGAACCACACCTATTGTCACTTCAATAATTGCTGCTGCAATCGAGAAATATAAATTAAAAGCAGTTATGCCAAAAACTTCTTCTCGTGCAATAAGTAGCGCAGCAGGAACTGCAGATGTTATGGAAACTATTACAAATGTGGAGTTTTCGACTGGCCAAATAAAAGAAATTCTTGAAAGAGCGAATGCCTGCCTTGTTTGGGGGGGAGCAATTGGATTAGCACCTGCAGATGACAAAATAATACAGGTTGAAAGACTTCTTAGTCTTGATCCAGAATCACAATTGATAGCTTCAATACTTGCAAAAAAAATATCTGTCGGTTCAACCCATATTCTTATAGATATTCCATTTGGTGCTTCTTCTAAAATAATAAATGAAATAGATGCAAAAAAACTTAGGGAAAAATTTGAACATGTTGCAAAAGCCTTTAAATTAAATTTGAAAGTTGTTTTAACAAAAGGTGATGAACCTATCGGAAACGGTATTGGCCCCCTACTTGAATTAAGGGATGTTATGGCTGTATTAAACAGAGAGAAAAATGCTCCATTGGATTTAGAAAATAAATCTCTATTTCTTGCAACAGAACTTTTTTCATTAATTTCAAATATTAGCAAGGAAAAATCTAGACAAGTTTGCGTAAGCTTATTAGAATCAAAGGCAGCATACAGAGCATTTCAAAAAATAATTGAAGCCCAAGGTACAAATTTAAAAACAATTGATAAAAAATTGGAACTTGCTAAATTCAAAACAACAATTGTTTCTACACATAATGGAAAAATAGAAGAAATTAGCTCCAAGAAATTTTCCAGTCTTGGAAGAATGGCTGGTGCACCTGAAAGTAAAAAAGCGGGAATTTATTTACATAGACATCTTAAAGATTATGTAAGAAAAAATGATCCCTTGTTTGATATTTATTCAGAAAATAAAGAAAAATTAAACTATACTGCAGAAATTGCGAAAAGAATAAATCCAATAAAAATAAAACCAGACAAAAATTAAAATGAGACTTCAAAAATATCAACCAATACATGAAAATGAAGTAGAAAGAATGCAGAAATTAGAAAAAACATTGAAAAGATTGGGGTTTGCTATAGTCTTTTTATTTGTTCTAGGAATTTTTGGATTTATGTTACTTGCAGGGGTTGGATTTACCGAAGCATTTACAATGACTATAGAAACCCTTGTTTTTGCAAGGGACATTAGTGAAAGTGGAATTCTTAGAGTATTTGATATCGCGTTATTATTAGTTGGGGTTTTTGTAACATGGTGGGTACTTTGGTGGATTTTCGATTTAATTTTACAAGGAGATATAGAAAAATTAATCTCGAATATTAAATTTTTTAATTCAATAAAAAAAATGGAATCTCACTTTATCATCTGTGGTGGGGGTAGGGTTGGAGAATATGTGGGTGAAATGTTAAAATCAAGAAAAAAGAAATATGTTATCTTGGAAAGAGATGAAGAAACGGTAAATGAACTTAGAAAAAGGGGACAACCAGCAATTGTTGGCGATGCAATGGAAGAAGATACCTTAAGAGAAAATGGTATAAAAAAAGCAGCTGCCTTGATTGCAGTACTACCTGAAACAGAAAAAAATATCTTGATAACATTAACTGCAAGAGAACTTGCACCACATCTTGTGATCTATTCTAGATCACATAAAAAGACCCTTACTCAAAGATTAAAAGAGGCTGGAGCAAACTATGTTATTGTTCCAGAAATTGCTGGAGCAGAACAAATCATACAGCAAATCTTTAAAGAGTAAGAGCTAAATAAAGCTACTTCAACTACAGAAAATGCAAAGTTCAAGAAAAGTTAATGGCCTATTTGAAAAAATTAAAACAGACATTAGCTTAAGCCCTGCAGAATTAAATATTTTAAAAGAACATGTTAAAATATTTTCTAAAAAAATTGAAAAACCGCTTAAAAAAATTAATTCAAAGATTTCTATTTTCCTTGGTGGTTCCTTAGCAAAGGGAACTGTAATAAGAAAAAAAGAAAGATATGATGTAGATTTATTTATCATTTTTCCAGAAGAATTCAAAGAAAAATCACAACAGATATCTGAAATTTTGGAAAAAGCATTAAAGAAAACAGGAGAAAAATATCAAAGATTAAATGGTTCAAGAGATTATTTTCAGATAAAACATGAAAATCTTATTCTAGAACTTGTTCCAATAATTGAAATAAAAAAATCAGAAGATGCAAAAAATATAACAGACATTTCGCCATTGCACGTGAAATACCTATTAAAAAAAATAAAAACTAATCCCAAACTACCAGAAGAGATAATTCTTACTAAAACCTTTTCCTATGCGCAAGGGGTTTATGGTGCAGAATCTTATATTAGTGGGTTTTCGGGATATTCTATAGAAATTTTAACAAGTTATTTTGATTCATTTAAAAAATTAATAGATTTTTTCTCTGAAATAAAGCTCGAAAAAAAGAACAAAGAAAAAAATAAGATAGTAATTGATCCCGAAAAGTATTATAAAAACAAAAATGAAATTCTGACAAACATAAATGAATCAAAACTCGTCTCTCCATTAATTTTAATTGACCCAGTAGATAAAACGAGAAATGTTTCTGCTGCACTTAGTTTTGAAAAATTTAAAAAATTCATTGACGTATGTAAAAAATTCAAGAAAAAACCAAACAAAGATTATTTTATGCTCAAGGAAAAATCTGAGCAAAATCTCAAAGATCGTGTTAAAAAAGTAAAATCTGGAGCTAAATTAATAAAAATTCGTGTCGAAACTAAAAAAAATAAATTGGATGTGGCTGGAGCAAAAATAAACAAATTTTTTAATTTTTTACTTAGAGATCTTGAGAAAAAAGGTTTTAAGATATTGCAAAAAGAAAATTTGTTTAATGAAGAAACATTAATTTCAAACATTTACATTATCTTGAAAAATCCGGAAAAATCGCAGATTGTTCCTGGTCCCATTATAAAATGTGATGAAAAATTTATTCGTGAATTTAAGAAAAAATATAAGAAGACATTTATAAAAAATAAAAGATATTTTGCAAAAACGCAAAATGAATTCTCAAATTTTGAAGATTTTTTCAAATCTTTCAGAAAGAAAAACGCAACATTCTTGAATTTGATGTCGATAAAATCTTTAGTTCTAGAAAAGATTTAGGTATTCGGTTTTTTATCGACGGAAAAATGAATGATTGGGAAAGGTTTAAAAAGAATATTTTTTTAAAAAATATACCTATATACAAGTTATAGGGATAAATAAGAGGAATAAACACTACAGGTTGTGTTTAATCACTATAAAGATACAAAAAAATGAGATGCCCTTATTGCGAAGGTGAAACGCGAGTAATTGATAAGAGAGAAAGTTCTGAATTTATTACTAGACGAAGACGTGAATGTCTAAAATGTAAAAAGAGATTTACCACTTATGAACGAATTGAAAGCAAAAACATCATGATTCTTAAAAAAGACAAAAGAAGGGAACCATTTAACAGAGATAAATTAAAATCTGGAATAATAAGGGCATGTGAGAAACGTCCGGTTAGTTTAGATGAAATAGAAAAAGTAGTTAATGAAATCGAAGCAAGACTTAGGGAAGAAGGAACGAATGAAATTTCTAGTAAATTTATAGGTGAATTGATTATGAAAAAATTAAAAAAATTAGACAAAGTTGCATATATCCGGTTTGCATCTGTATACAGAGATTTCAAGGATGTCGACGAATTTAAAGATGCAATAAAAGAATTTAAATAGTATTAATTAGAATAAAAAATAAAAAATGACAACACCATCTTCTTACGAATTAAAAGAAATTAAAAAAAGAGATGGAACTCTCGTTCAATTTGACAAAGAAAAAATACACCATGCAATCTTAAAAGCAGTTCTGGCTGTTGGCGGAGATGACACAACAGAAGTAGAAAGATTAACAGATATTGTCCTAACTAAAGCTACTGGGGTTAGTAAGGAAGGAAATAAAATAATAACTGTTGAAGAAATTCAAGACCTTGTTGAAAAGGCCCTTATTGAAGAAGGGCATGCAAAAACAGCGAAAGCATATATTCTTTATAGAAATCAAAGAAAACAAACAAGAGACGCGAGAGCAATGCTTCTTGATATTAACAAAGTAATGGGGGAATATCTTAACCAAGATGATTGGAGAGTAAAGGAAAATAGCAATATTAGTTACTCTTCTGCAGGTCTCTTAATGCATCTCTCTGGAACATTAATTGCAAATTACACACTTAATAATATTTATCCTACAGAAATAGCAGAAGCTCATAAAAATGGGGACTTTCATTTACATGATTTAAGCATGGGCATAATGGGTTATTGTGCAGGGTGGAGTTTAAGGCAGTTATTAACAGAGGGATTTAATGGAGTACCTGGGAAAATAGATTCTGTACCCCCAAAACACTTAAATTCAGTAATCTGGTTAATGATAAATTTTATAGGAACCTTACAAAATGAATGGGCAGGTGCACAGGCATTTTCCAGCTTTGATACATATTTAGCACCATTCATAAAAGCAGATAATTTGTCCTATGATGAGGTCTATCAATGTATTCAAGCATTTGTATTCAACATGAATGTTCCGTCAAGGTGGGGAGCACAAACACCTTTCTCAAACATTACCTTGGATTGGGTTGTTCCAGAAGATATGAAAAATAAACCGGCAATTATCGGTGGGAAAGAAATGGATTTCACCTATGGGAATTGTCAAAAAGAAATGGACATGGTAAATAAGGCCTTCATTGAAACAATGATGAAAGGGGATGCTAAAGGTAGAATATTTACTTTCCCAATACCAACATACAATATTACTAGAGATTTTGATTGGAATAATGAAAATGCAAATTTATTATTTGAAATGACTTCGAAATATGGTACACCTTATTTTCAAAATTTTATCAATTCCGAATTAAATCCTGAAGATGTTAGAAGCATGTGTTGCAGATTACAGATGGATATGAGAGAATTAAAAAGCAGGGGAGGAGGATTATTTGGTAGTGGGGAATTAACTGGTTCTGTTGGTGTTGTTACGATAGATCTTCCAAGAATAGGTTATGTATCCAAAACAGAAGAAGAATTTTTTGAACAACTAAAACATTTAATGGATTTAGCTAAAGAATCTCTAGAAATCAAAAGGAAAATAGTACAAAAAAACATTGATGATAATTTTATGCCATATACTAAAAGATATTTGGTAAATTTAACCCATCATTTTTCAACAATCGGACTTGTCGGAATGAATGAATGCTTAATGAACTTCTTTGGAAAAGAAACCCAAATCTATACTCAAAAAGGAAAAGAATTTGCACAAAAGGTTCTTGATTATATGCGGGAAATTTTAAAAAGATATCAAGAAGAAACAGGTCATCTCTACAATTTAGAAGCAACTCCTGCAGAGGGAACATCATATAGATTAGCAAAAATAGACAAAGAGAAATATCCAGAGATACTTACGCAAGGAAAAAACGACCCATATTATACAAACTCAACACAACTTCCAGTAAATTATACGGGAGATATATTTGAAGCACTTGAATTACAAGACTCATTACAAACAAGATATACCGGGGGAACCGTACTCCATGGATTCATGGGGGAAAAAATCTCCGACCCTAAAATATGTAAGGAACTTGTAAAAAGAATTGCATATAATTTTAGATTACCCTATTTCACGATAACTCCAACTTTTAGCGTTTGTCCAACACACGGATATCTTAACGGTGAACACGAATATTGCCCAATATGTGATGAAGACATAATTAAAAAAGTTAATCAAGGAAAATTAAAGTTGGAATAGTTTATTTAATAATCAAAATCACATGGAGGTGAAATAAAATGAATACAATACAAACAACACAAATACCAAATCACATGAGGACCAAATGTGAAGTCTTTAGTCGGGTTGTTGGTTATTATCGGCCAACTATTAATTGGAATCGGGGAAAATTAGAAGAATTTAAAGATAGAAATGAATTTAATGAAAAAACCTGTATGTGCAGCCAATTTGCAACAGCAGGAAAACCAACAGAGGAAGCAGTAAGGAAATAAATTAATCCATCTAAAAATGCTTAAGATTGCTGGTTTTCAAAAAACAACCCTAATAGACTATCCTAATCATATTGCCTCTATTATTTTTTTATCTGGTTGTAATTTTAAATGTCCTTTTTGCCATAATCCAGACCTAGTTCTACATAAAAATATAAAATTGATAGATGGAAAAGAAGTTCTAAGAGATCTTGAAAAAAGAAAAAATTTTATTGATGGTATTGTGATCACTGGTGGAGAACCCCTATTGTACAGTTACAAAGACCTAAGTAAATTTATAAAAAAAATAAAAGAAATAGATTCAAAATTTTTAATCAAAATAGATACAAACGGAACAAATCCTAAACTTCTTGAAAAATTAATCAAAAATAAATTAATTAATTTTGTAGCAATGGATATAAAAAATACAAAGAAAAAATATAATGAAACAGCACGAACGAGAGTTAATATTGTAAATATTGAAGAAAGTATTAAAATTATAAATAAAAACACGAAAAATAAAAAAATCGATTCTGAATTTAGAATAACAGTACTCCCAGAATTTCATAATCAGGAAGATCTTATTAAAATAGGTCAATGGTTAAAAGGTTCAAAGAAACTTGTATTGCAAAAATTCATTCCAAAAAATACTCTCAACAAATCTTTTGAGAAAAAACCTTCTTATTCTGAAAAAGAATTAAAAGAATTTGCAAAACCCTTAAAACTTTTCTTCCATAGGGTAGATGTTAGGGGATAAAAAAGAAAACGCTCAAAAACGTTTCCGTTTTTGGCGCGCCGAAAATTTTTAATTTTCGAGCGGAAAAAAAGAAAAAAAATAAAAATTCTATATTATCTAAACTGCGAAATCTTCCAAACCTGTAAGCTCTGAATCATCTATTGTTCCAATATCTAAATTTTCTAAATCAGCGCTGAAATCATTTAAATCAGCCATATCAGAACTTAGAGATTCTGCATCTGCCGTTGTTCCTGTTTCTTTCAAACAACCGGCTCCTGAAACCAACAGGGAGATAACTAACAGTCCTAAAATTGCTGCAGCAATGTGGATGTTTTTCATTTTTGTTTATACCTGTTATATTTATGCTTCTGTTTCATTTTCTTCAGAGATATCTGCTGCACATTGTCTTAATTGGACAGTTATCTGTTTCAATGTTTGGTGTGCTTCTTGAAGTTTTGTTTGAGCTTGTTGCATTTTTTCTTGTGATTGTCTCAAATCACTTGTGAAATTTCCACTTCCTTTTCCGTTCATAAGTCTTTCTCTGACTTGAGAACTTTCATTGTGTAAGCTATTTGCTTCCTTAATTTGTTCTCTGAACTGAAGTCTAAGTTGTTCCATTTCACCAGAACAAGTTGAATTTCCTTCATTCAATTTTGTTTGGATTCGTTCAAGTTTTACTTCTAATTGTCCTGCTCTTTGAATAACTAATCCAACCCTTCTTTCTTGGATTTTTTCCCTTGTTAGGATTGTTTTAGCTGTTGTTTCTTTTGCTATTGTTCTAAGCTCTTTTGTAGCTTGTTTAATAGCTTCATTGTCTTTTGATCCTTTTTCAAATGCATTGCAAGCTTGTGTAAGCTTTTCTTTTTCGGTTCTTATTGTTTGCATGAAAAGTTCTTTCTCTTCATCTGTCAAACCTTGTGCATTTTCTGTTCTTGTTCTCATTTGTTCCATTTTCTGTTCTGCATTATCACAGAATTTATCAATAACTCCTGATGCAAATGCATTACCTTTTTGTCTAACTGCGGAACAATCAGAACTTTCGTCTTCTAAGCAATCTCTTATCTGTTGTCTTAATGTATCCCTATCTTGAGAGATATTTACTGTTCCATTACCTACCCCACCAACACCTGATGTGTTTGGTTGAGTTACATTTGGCTGGTCTCCAACAAGTACTGCTGGTCCTGCTGCTTCTACAAATGCAATCATTGGAACAATCATTAAAGCAACCATCAAAATTGCCATGATTGTTTTGTTCATTTTGTTTCCTCCATGTTTATTTATTATATGAGTATAAATGTTATAAATATATTTAAATAATCAACCCCGAATAATCTCTAGAGATTCACCATTTGTGGCTTTTATACCTGAAGCTACACTCTTTATGTATTCTGTTATACTCCCCATGTAATCTAGGGGGTTTATTTTAATAGTGGCAGGAAAACTAATCATTAACTCTAATGTTCCACCAAAGCTTTCAGTAGCTGTACCTATAAAAACCATATATAGGTTTTGAATATATTCTTCATTTTTCTTAATTGCTTCATAATCTTGTTTTGAAGATACGGGCAATATTCTAAATCCGGGATTTAACCGATGTATGGCTATCAACATCCCTTCAAGTGCTAATTTCTTGCCGTTCTTAAATTCTCCAAGACCTTCATCAATCAACAAGACTGTTTTTTTCTGATTTTGATTTTCCATTTTATTTTATTTTTTAATTTAGTTATTTGTTTTTTATTTAACTAAATATACAGGTCTATTTTTTCTTTTTAAAGATACTTTCTAAAGAATCTCCTAAAATGCTTTATTAAGCTTTAATTCTCCTCTTTAAGGTAAAGTATTTAAAGGATTATTGATTTTGAAAAATATGAGGTGTAAATTAATTTTATTTTGTGCAGTTTTATTGGCCTTAATTTCTTTTAGTCAGGCTGCTACAATCTATGGAAATGTTTATGGTCCTGATTTAACTATGTTAAAATATTCTATTATTGAAATTAATTCAACCCCAAATCAAAACATGGTTGCAATTAATGGAAATTATTCATTTAATTTACCGCAAGGTGTTTATGAAATAAATGCAATATATCGAAGTAAAACAATTAATCTGATTACTAGAGAAACCATTACAGTTAATTCAGATGGAAATTTTGTCCATGACTTAATTTTATTTAACACAGAGGATGTCGAAAATATTACCTTTGATGAGGGTGGTCTAATCAATGATACTATTAATCAAAGTGCAAGACCCTATGAGTTTGCCATGGTCTTAATTGTTATATTAATCTCTCTAATTATCTTATTTATTTATTTGATTAGAAAAAGAAAAAAACAGGAGAAAGAAATTAAAAAATCAAAAAACAAAAGAATAATTTCAAAAAAGAAAAAAATTGAAGAAATTTCTAATGATGAAGTTCTAAATAAAATCTATGATATTATTAAAAGAGAAAAAAGAGTAAATCAAAAAGAAATCAGAAAAGAAATTGGAATGAGTGAAGCCAAGATCTCTTTGGTTATTGCAGATCTTGAATCAAGAGGACTCGTAAAAAAAATAAAAGCCGGCAGAGGCAATATAGTTATTCTTCAAACAAAAATAGAATAGGATTTAATCTAATTAATCTTAATCAGTATCCTTATAAATCTTAAACTTCTTCTAATTCTGGGCCCATAGTCCAGTGGTTAAGACGTCTGTTTCACGTACAGGAGATCGCAAGTTCGACCCTTGCTGGGCCCATAGTCTATTAGAAATTATTTATAGAACCTTCTTGCTTTGTTAATTGTACCAGAAACCCCAATACAAGAAATTTCAAAATCAGGAAATATTAAAACAGAGTTCTTAACAACATCCACATATTTTGTATTGATACTCGCCATTAAATAAGAATTTTTTTTGTTTTCACTTAATTTAAATTCTATAAATAATAATCCTGCTTTTGCAAAACCTAACAAACCAATATAATTTAATATAGCATTTGAAATTGCTTCCCTATTATCTCTCTCACTAATATTTTCAGAAGAGAAAACAAGATAATGCTTTCTTTCCCTTAATGTTGGTTTTAATTGAAGTTTCTTGTGTTTATTTTGTTTTTTTAATTGTATTTTTACCATCTTTTCATAAAACAAATTTTCTTTAAATATGTTTTCAAGCAGAATACGTAGAGACGCATGTCCCATTAATACATCCACAAGAAGTTATTTCACAATTGTATAATGCTAAACAAACTAATTTTTCTTGTGACGGACATGCATTCAAATTATCTTGATAATTTTTTAAGATATTATAACGAACACATTTTTCCTGGCCACCCATGTTGCAAGGACAACAACTTGTTTGAACCTTAACACAATCAGAATCTTGAGTACATCCTGCTAAACCCTGATTAATATTTCTTAAATTAGAAATAAGGAAAAAGGAAGCTAAACCTAGGATGATTAATACACTTAATATCAATATAAGCAGAGATATTCTTTTCATTTTATTGGGTAGTTATCAATTAAAATTATTAAAAGTAATAGAATTATTCGAACTTTTTAAAAATTGAATCGATGATATTTTTTGGCCATCCTGCTTCTTGAAGTTTTAATCTTATTTCGCTAGGATTCATGCCAGCGGCCAATGCATCTTTGATATAACTAGATAATTCAGGGTAATCCTCTTTTTTTTCTATTTTTTCTTTGTCTTTTCCGATTTTTGAAGTTAGAGGTTCAAAAATTTTAGAAGATGATTCCTTCTTTGCTTCCTGAGACATTAAAAATTTTATTAAAAAGAAGATACCGACCAATAAAATTATTCCAATTCCACCATAAATTAAATATTTAACCTCAAACCCTGTTCCCTCTTCTCTTATTGTACACCCCTGTTGTTGTTCTGGAACATATGAACCATACATTGTTGGATCACAAGATATACCAATTAAATTACATGTTCTAATCTGGCTTCCACCCTCACACGTACTCCAAAGACCACAATTCCAATCATATTCTGTGCAGGTTGTAACATTTGATTGAATATAACATTGTTCTGTTTGAGGAATTGATTTTGTAGGTGGACATGATTGTATTCCCGAATAATAACATGTTGCATTTCTTCTTTTTGTGTTATATGAATCACAATCGCTCCATGTGCCGGTACAATTAATATATTCTGCTTCCAAACATGTCGGAACAACTGGCGGTTCCCCTGCACCAACAATTAAGGGAAGTTCAAATGTTGAAATATCAATTGTCTCACCTAATGATGCGTCTGTTGTTTTATATGTAAATAATAAATTTACAGAATATGTTCCATTTGAAGATGGTGCATATAGGTTTAATTTAGATAGATTTACAGAATAAATATTGTCCCAATTTTTACAGCTAGTTTTTGCCGTTGCCGAAGTATCTAAACATGCGGTATAACCTTCTCCAACACAATCTCCACATCCGGGAAAATCACTTTCACAGGAATCTAATAAATCTATTGGTACAGAATCTACATATACCCTACAATCTCCTTCTGTTTTATTATATTTTGAAGAATTTGATGATGCTGCAATAAATTCCTTTAATGTGAATTCTTTTTGTGAACATTTTTCCCAGCATTCATGTCCTTCTGAACAAGATAATTGTTCTCCATAATAAACACCCGAACCCGCTCCCTCTAAACAACAAACCTTATCTTTGGCTTCACAAGACATTTCTTCTGTTGGTTGGAGTTTTGAAGTTTTATCCAATCGAATATTATCAAAATAAACAGACTGCCCATATATGTTTGTATTTGATACTTTTCCCCATGACGTCAGATAAATTCCAGTAAGACTATCCAAAATGCCATCATTAGGGTATGCTGCCATCCAATTTGAATATAAATCAGTATAAACATCAATTAAACCTGTAGCAGAATCATAATTTGAGGAAAAATAAACGTCTGTTGCATTATATAATGGGGCAGAACAAATATCTGAAATCTTATAATAATAGTGTAATCTTCTTTCTGTGTTCAAATGTTCTCCTTTAACTACAATTTCAAATGCGCACCCATAATATGATTCTGCATCTGTATAGGCCATCCAACCCAATGAAAAATTACCTGTGCTTGTGCTATATGGTGTTGTGTCAAATAATAGAACCTTTTCTTCTTCCTGTTCAAAATTGTTTTTTCCAATATCTGTAGAATAAATCGCTCTTTCATCAGGTATCCAACCAGTTGTACCTACTTTGAAATCTCCGAACAATTTATTATCTTCTAAACGATCATTAATTACATTCTCTTTATCTATCCAAAGCCAATAAGAATATGTTCCATTTACTAAAGGATTCAATATTGCAGGGTAAGGGGGATTGAGCACAACAATAGAATATATTTTTGATTGTTTAGAACATGCCCCCATTGGAATCTCATTGAATTGAATATTTGTATTTGGTGTAATATAAATTGTAGGTTCAATTAACCCCCAGGGATTACTATTTGAAGTAGGAGAATATATTGAAACATTGAATGCTGGAAGCGTTTGATTATAATCATTACAAATTTGGATTGTGTAGTTTATTGATAAAAAACCATCATATGTAACATTGATTGCACTAAAATATAAATTTTTTATATAGTAATTGTTGATTGTAATTTGTTTTGTGTTATCTAATTCATTTGTTTCTAATATAGACCCACTTATTGGATTTGCTGGAAGATAATCTACAGTTACATTTAAACTATAATTTCCACTTTCCTTGTAGGTTTTTATGATATTTGAAATACATTGTCCTACTGAAAGATTTTGTGTTATTTGATAATTCTTCGTTTCAATCGTTCCACCTAGAAGTTTTTGAATTGTTGTTTTTACAATAAAAGGTTTTGTTGTTTTCCCATACCCTCCATTACAGATAGTTATATTATATGTTAGTTCAAAATTATCTTGAGAATATCTTAAATCAGATACGATTAAATTTGGTTTATCAGACACTAAAGATTCTACGATAAGTGGTGTTGCAAATGTTTGTGTTAATGTTGCAGAAGCGGTATTTGATATTCCCTCTGTTGAAAGTTTTGCAGTCATCGAATCATAATATTGATTTCCTTCTTCATCTAAAAGGGTTAATTCTTCTACTGATTTTGTTGCAGCAGAATCTCCTGTTCTTGAAAATACCCAACTGTTTAATTCGTTTTCAAAACCAGAATTTTTTATAATTTGGTTGCAATTTGCAGAATTTGCACTACAACATAATGATTCAGGGTCTGCGTTTCTTGATGGAAGATAACATTCTCCAGAGGTAATATTTACCCTATACCAATCAACTTCTCCTAAAATAGGGCAAACATATTTTGTTTGACATTTTGTTTGATCTCCAGAAATGATTATACTAATCTTTGAATCTTCTGGCAGAATATCTCCTTCTTGCATTTGTAAAGAGATTGTACCTGTTATCTTTTCTCCAGCATCATAGGCTGTTTGATCTAATTGTGAAGATAATATTGCATTTCCTGTAATTGGACTATATGCATAAAGAAAGATTAAAGATGTAATAATTGCTAAAGTAAATAAAAAGAACATATTTCCCTGAAGTCTCTCTAATCTATTAACCTGATAATGATTAATATTATACTTTCTAGAAGGATTAAGATTCTTCTGACTCCTCTTTTTATGATGCATATAATATCGTATATTTTAGTCTTTAAAAAGGTTTTTCTACCCCCTTCATTAAACCAGATTTAGGTTAAATTTAAATATCTCTTTTCAAATCAATCATTATGACAGACCAGTATAATCCAAAAGAGTCTGAAAAAAAATGGGGCGAATTTTGGGAAAAAGAAAATATTTATGTATTTGATGTTAATTCTAAAAAAAAGATTTTTTCAATAGATTCACCTCCACCAACTGTTTCAGGTAAAATGCATATTGGACATTCCTTTTCATATTCACAAATGGATTTCATTGCAAGATACAAAAGAATGCGTGGATTCAATGTTTTTTATCCGTTCGGAACAGACAATAATGGTCTAGCAACAGAAAGATTAATTGAAAAAATGAAGGGTGTTCGTGGAAGGGACATGGAAAGAGAAAAATTTATTTCTATATGCAATGAAACATTAAAAGAAATTCTTCCAGCATTTGTCCAAGATTGGAAAAACATAGGAATTTCTGCAGATTTTTCAATTAATTATTCGACAATTGATGATAGGTCGAGAAGATTATCTCAAAAATCTTTTTTAGATATTTACAAAATGGGCCGAGCATATCGAAAACAAGCTCCAACAATGTGGTGCCCAGAATGTCACACCGCCATTGCCCAGGTTGAATTAAAAGATAAAGAAATTGATACGATGTTTAACCACATAATTTTCAAATGTGGGGATGAAAAAGAAAACTTAATTATTGCAACAACTAGACCAGAATTACTTTCATCTTGTGTTGCTATTTTTGCAAACCCAAATGATGATAGATATAAAAAATATTTTGGAAAAAAGGCAAAAGTTCCTTTATTTAATTTTGATGTTCCAATAATGGCAGATGAAAGGGCTACAATTGATAAGGGAACAGGAATTGTTATGTGTTGTACCTTCGGAGATCAAACAGATATTGAATGGCAAAAAGCATATAATCTTCCAATAAAAATGTCCATAAATCCCGACGGAAAATTGAATAAATTGGCTGGAAAATACGAAGGGCTTAAAATAAAAGAAGCAAGAAAACAAATTATTGAGGATTTAAAAAAAGAAAATTTATTGGTTGAACAAAAACCCTTAAAACATTCTGTAAATGTTCATGAAAGATGTGGAACAGAAATCGAATTCATAGTAAGTAAACAGTGGTTTGTAAGATATTTAGATTTAAAAGAAAAATTCTTAGCTCAAGGAAAGAAAATAAGATGGCATCCGAGCTTTATGAAATCAAGATATGATAATTGGATAAAGGGGTTGCAATGGGACTGGTGTATATCTAGACAAAGGTTTTTCGGAGTCCCATTCCCAATATGGTATTGTAATGATTGCGGAGCAGAAATTTTAGCAAAAGAAAACCAACTCCCGGTTGACCCATTATCAGACAAACCACCAATAACTGAATGTCCCCATTGTAAATCTCAACTATTTATCCCAGAAAAAGATGTTTTAGATACTTGGGCAACATCTTCATTAACACCACAAATTTCTATTGATGTGATTTCAGAAAGAATGAAAAATGCAAAGAGAAGAATTTTCCCAATGAGTTTAAGACCACAGGCACATGAGATTATTACTTTCTGGGCATTTAATACAATTGTAAAATCCTGGCTTCATGAAAAAAATATTCCTTGGAAAGATACAATGGTTTCTGGATTTATTACACTTGGTGGTAAAAAAATGTCAAAATCACTCGGAAATACCATTGAACCCCAAGAAGTTCTAGCAACGTATCATGCAGATGCATTGAGACATTGGGCAGCGTCAAGT
>Ga0208375_1001076_pt1 | contig 33026 bp, 52 predicted proteins | sample RifOxyD1_FD_184038 | JGI IMG/M metagenome (GOLD analysis project Ga0208375, IMG submission 184038) | Soil microbial communities from Rifle, Colorado - Rifle Oxygen_injection D1 (SPAdes) | ecosystem: Environmental > Terrestrial > Deep subsurface > Rock core/Sediment | place: Rifle, Colorado...
GCAAGGATTTTTCTTAATTTAAACTTATCTTTTTTTCTTGAATGTTGCTATTCCATAGACTAAGCTAGTTGTACTAGTAGTTAATATATCAAATAAAAGCCTCGGATAAGTTATTTTGTCTACATTTCTTACTTCTTTTAAACGAGGGATAAACAGGAAAGCCATTAGATATCTTAAAATTCCACTTAATAAGAATACAGTATAGTATTTAGGCCACGAAAACATGTTATATTTTATTAATAATGCCCCTGCCATGGCTCCTGTAAATAGTGCAATACCGTTTAACACATTGTAATAAGAGATATATTTGGCTCTTTTTTGAGGTATAATTGTATCAAAAAAGAAATTAAATGAGGCTATTTCAAATCCTGCCCATACAAAGCCACTGAACATCTGCACTAATATTAAATAATTTAAACTTGGAGAGAAAATCCATAAAAGTGAAACAGAGGGCATTAAAAATCCGGATAAAGTTAAGACTTTTTTTGTTCCATATTTATCTACTGCCTTTCCCCACATCATCATTGAGAGATATTTTGAGATTACTGCTGCAGCGATTAAGATAGTATACTGGATGTATGTTAACCTTAAATCATACAGCATATAGGCAGCAAAATATGGAGCTGCTATGTAAATTGAGAAATTCATTAAACAGAGGAATAAGATGAATACTCCATAGTCTCTTGAGCCTGCTTTTTTTATAAAATCTATGAAGCTTGTTTTATCATCTTTTTGAGCAATATACTTTGGCTCGTATTTTAATGATAGATAGATAACAGAGATTATCCTGAAAAGGAAAGCAAGAATAAAGATTATTGTGAAGCCTAAGTATTGAGTTTTATCAAAGTTTTGCAGTAAATAACCTGCTGTTAATAATGCAATAAATGAGATAAAGCCTGCAATTGTGTTTCTTTTGCTGAAATAAGAACCTCGCTCTTCTTCATTGACCATGTCTCCCATCCAACTGCTCCATGCAGAGCCTGCAATCATTCCAAAGATGAAATAGAAGCATACGAATAAGATTAACATATAGGGGCTGAATTCCCCGAAAAAGAAAACAAGGGCAATTGGAATGTACATTAAAGCTTGGAGGAATGCACTGATGCAGACAAATCTTTTTCTTGAGTTCAAGAGGTTTAGGAGTTTTTCAGAGAATAACTGGATTATTGAGCCTAGTGTTTGCGGCAGTGAACCTAGAAGACCTATCTGGGAGTTAGATGACTTTAAGAATACTGCAAATGCTGAAAAAAAAGACTCTCCAAAGCCAACCATAGCTGAGTAAAAGCTTGCGTCTAATATCGAGTATTTGAGGCTCTTTTTTATCTTAGATTCATTTGTTTCCTTTTCTACTGACTTTTTCTTTTGTTTCCAAGATTGTAAATCCATATGTTTCTCCTTCAAAGCGGCTTTCTCGTTTCTTTTGAGTATAAAAACTTTTTGTGCTTACTTCCTAGAGAAATCAATTTTTTCAGATTGAAAAAACTTATAAATGACTTAATCTAACTAATTTAGATAATGGAATTATTGCTTGATAAAAAACCTCAAGGGGTTACAATAATAGAGGGGTTTCCAGGTTTTGGGTTTGTTGGAACTATATCTGTTGAATTTCTTATTGAGCATTTAAATGCTGAAAAGATAGGAAGGATTAAGAGTGATGATATTATTCCTGTAGCTGCAGTTCATAATTCAGAAATTGTTGAGCCTTTAAGCATTTATTACTCAAAGAAAAAAAATTTAGTTTTTGTTCATGCTATAAGCAATATTCAGGGATTAGAATGGAAAATAGCTAAAGTTGTTGCTGAATTATGTAAAAAATTAAAAGCTAAGAGAATTATCAGTTTAGAAGGGATTGCTTCCACTTCTCTAGGTGAGCCAAGAGCTTTTTATTACACCAATAAAAAAGCTAAAGATAAAATTGAAGCTGAGGATTTAAAAGAAGGGATTGTTATGGGGGTTACAGGAGCTTTATTATTGAGATCAGATTTTCCTATTTCCTGCATCTTTGCAGAGACTCATTCATCTCTGCCAGATTCGAGAGCAGCAGCAAAAATAATTGAAGTACTTGACTCTTATCTGAATTTGAATGTTGATTTCAAGCCTTTGCTCAGAAAAGCAGAGGAATTTGAAGACAAATTAAAAGAATTAGCAGAGAGAACTAAAGATGCAACAGATCAGAAAACAAAAAAAGAGCTAGACTATTTCGGATAAAAAGGAGGTGTAAATATGCATACTTGTTGGACTAAAGGAGTATTGGCGTTAGTAGCTGTTATATTTGCCTGGCTAAATTTACTATGGGCACCTATAGTAGTTACAATTGCTGTAATATTAATCTATATCAGCAATGATAAATGTGAAGAATGCAGCATGAAGAAGGTTAAATCTAGTGCGCCAAAAAAAGTAGTAAGAGCTACTAGAAGAAAGAGAAGAAGATAATTCTTCTTTCTTTTATTTTTAATAATCTTTTAAACTTCCAATAGGAACACCTAACTGTTCTTTAATTGAAGCTGCTGTTTTTCTTCCTATTAATTTTGATAAAACTTCATAATTTATTATTTTTAAATGCTGCAATGTCCTTATTTTATTATTAAATAATTTTCTTGCTCTCACTCGTCCTATGCCTTTTAATTTTATTAATGGCAGTAATTCCTGTTTGATACCATGTTTCATTCTTACTCTTAGAGTTTTAACATCTCTTGCAGTTTCTGTGTATTCTAATAATCTGGATAATTCCTGCAAGCTGTATAATAACCAGTTAGCTATGTCTATTTTATATTTTAATTCTCCGGGAGGAACTTTGTATTTTTTTAGTATTATATCTTCTGTTTCTTCATTTAGCCAGGAAGTGAACATTAAGGAAGTTTTTACTGAATCTAAAAAATCATCTGAGAATTCATCTTTATGCAGCAATTTATATTGCAATACTTCTGATTCTATATCTTCATATTCATTAGCTTTAACTTTTAATAAAGGCCTTAGTTCTAATGTGCTGCAGATTAAATGAATTAAAGAGAAATCATCATATTCCTGTTTTTGCGCTTTTTGTATGTTTTCTATCAAGAAATTAGCTGTTAATGGATCTATATATAATTGAGAGACTCTTTTTCCTAATTTAGTTGGCTTTATTTCTTTATCTAAGACAATAAATTCAAAATCTTTTAGTAATTCTAGCATTGATTCTATTATATAATGCAGCTTTTCTCTGTCTTCAAACTGGTAAGCCCAGAAGGTTTCATCAAAGAAATTAAATATTTTTTCTTTAGTTGTTAAAAAATTAATTGAGATTAGACTTAATAAGTATGTTCTTAATACTGGCTCAACTGCTAATTTTGAATAAATGTTTTCAGGAATTCCTGTTAAGTATTTATTGAATAATTCCTCTTTTTCTTCTTCGCTTTTTGCTATTATAATTGCTTCTCCGTAAGTATCATATGATGGCCTGCCTGCTCTGCCTGACATCTGCATTATTTCTAAGACCGGGAGATATTGCATGCCTAATGTGCCAAAGCGTTTGACATCCCTTATAATTGATCTAAATGCTGGCAAATCTAATCCAAAAGCCAAAGTTGGCGTGCAGCAAATTATTTTTATTTTTCCAGACTTGAAATTTTCTTCAATTAGCTCTTTTTGTTTTTGCATTAATCCTGCATGATGGAAGGCAACTGCTTTTTTTACAATATCTGAGATTTTTTTGCACTGCTCTGTTGGTGTTGATAAGGAATTTAAAATTTTATTAGATAATTCTTTTAATTCATCATTATGCTTTAATCTATGGCTTAATTTTTCAGCTACTGACTCTGCTGATCTTCTTGTATTTACGAATAGTAATGCTTGTTTGTTTTCATTTATTGTTGATAGAGCTAAATTTAATGTTGAATCTGGAGAGACTTCTTCTAATTTTATATTTTCTTTTTCATTAAAAAAATCTATTTCACTATTTGTATAAATTCCATTATATAATTTAACAGGTCTCCAGTCATCTTTTACTAATTCTGCATTCAGCCATTTTGTTAAATCATCTGGATTACCGATAGTTGCGCTTAAGCCTAGAATTTGTAGTTTTGGGTTTAATTTTTTTAATAATGTAATGACTACTTCTAAAGTTGGACCTCTGGAGACATCATTTAATAAATGGATTTCATCTATAATTAACAAAGAAATTTCATTAATCCAAGGAGATTCCTGCCTTATTAAAGAGTCTAAGCGTTCATTTGAGCAGACTATTATATTTGAATTAGCTAAATAAGGCTCCTTTGTATCTGGGTCTCCTATTGATAAAGAAACTATTAATTGAGGGTATTTAGCTTTGAAATCTTTATATTTTTCAGTTGCTAAAGCTTTTAATGGACATGTGTAAATAATTTTTCCTTTCTTTTTAAGGAAATGATTAAGAAAAGCTATTTCTGCCACTAGAGTTTTACCTGATGATGTTGGAGTGCAAATGATTAAATTTTTATTATTTAATAGACCTGCATCTAATGCTTTTGACTGGGAAGGTCTTAATTCTTTTATATCTTTTATTAATTCTCTTATTTCTTTAGGAATTCTGTGCATATTTAGTATAGAGTAAATATTTTTATAAAGGCTTGTTTATTGACAAAAGAATGATAAACAAAGTAAGATTTAAAGTATTGGATAAAGGCCCTATTCTAAAGAAAAAGTATCATAATGATTTACACTGTTTTGGAGATGAAGTAAAAGGTGAAGGTAAAGAGGATATTTTGAAATTTATTGCCCATATTGGTCCTAAGAATAGTTTTCTTGAAGTTACTTACTGGGATGGGATAAGTGTAAATGAAATCATAAAATTTCTTGAAAAATACAAGATTAAGGTTGAGAAGATAGCTAAGAAATAAAAATTCATTTAATCTTGATTGGCAGTTTATTTTTCTGGATAACATCTTTAATCTCTTTAAATAAAAATTTCCCTGTTCCTGAGCCGCCAAGATACACATATTTATCTATAGATTTTGCATGATGGTGGATTACAATTCTGAAAAACTTCTTTTCTATGAAGTCAATATCTTTATATTTTATAGTAAAATCCTTTCCTAGTATACTAATCACCAAATATTTCCTAAATAATTTTAATCTGGAAAATGGCCATGAAGCAAATCTACCCGGAACGTAAAAATTAAACCGGACGGGCCATTTCAGCACATATGCTCCAACCTTTTTGTCATATACTGGGTTCATAGGATTTAATATTATTAAATAAGTTAATAAACTTTATTACCTCTCTCTTATTCTATTTTCTTAGTCTTTCCAATCTTAGCAAGAACTAAATGATGCATTCTTCTTAGAAATTCTACTTTATCCTCCATCTTCATGATATCTATATAACCTTCTAAGACTAAATTAAATGCGAAAGGACTTGGAATTTTTGTCTGGAATGTTTTAACTTCTATTTTTTTATTTTCTATATTTTCAATTATAATTTTTGCATTTTCCAAATCCATTAAATCATCAAGAACTTCTCTTCTGGATTCTTTTAAAATTGGAAAATCTTCTGAGATTCTTCTTACGGCATTTAATAATAGCATTGAGCTTACCTGCTGCCTTCCAACTCGTTTTGTTCTTCCACCATAATTTCTTAGTATCATTAATGATCTTACTGCGCAATGCCTGAATCTTCTTTTCAGAACTTCAGTCTTGTCAATTGCATTCTTCATTATTGAGTCTATATCTTTTAGCTTTAAATGCTCAAATACCTGAGAAACTATAATTGTTTTTTCAGAGGAAACATAGAAGCCATTATCGCTTATTCCTATTTCCACATCAATATGGTATAATCTTCCTATAATATAAGCTACTGCTCTAGATAATACATCATTGACCTTTCTTCCGTATAATGTATGAAAGACTATGAATTTTTTATTATCTTCTTTGTATTCTTCCACTAATATTTTTTTATCATTTGGAAGCTCTTCAAACAAATACTGCTGCCTTAGATATTCATATATAGCATTTTCTGCATTTTTATCTAAGTATAGATATTTACTTAGAAAAGCCATGATTTCTTCTTTTGAGTCTTCATTATTGAATTTTTTCTCCATTAAGCCACGGAATTTAGAAATATCATTTGCTAGATCAAAAGATAATGGGAGCATTTCTGAAAACCATGATGGAATTGTTGGAGGCCTCATTTCTGCTGTTTTTACCTGTGCAGTCATACCACGAGAGAATAAAAATTCGTATTTGTTTCCACCTAAAACAAAAACATCTCCTCTTTTTAACCTCTCTAAGAATGCTTCATCTATTTTACCTATTACTTGTTCTCCTATTTTAACTTGCACATGAGTTTCATCTGGAATTGTACCAATATTAGTCATGTAAATCATTCTTGCTAACCTGCTTCTTTTTCCTATCATACCACTTTCTTTATCATACCAGATTTTTGCGTAGACATGCCTGTCTTCCAGTTTAGTATATTCTCCAGATAAGTAATCAAGAATTTCCAGGAATTCAGAATATTTTAAGTTTCTATAGCAATAACTGGAAGTAATCATTTTCCATAAATCTTTTTCTGATATTTTTTCTGATATTGCAATTCCGTAAATTTGCTGAGCAAGAACATCCAAACAGTTTTCAGGAATATGAATTCGGTCTATCTTGCCTTCTATAACATTTTTTAATAAAATAGAGCATTCAACTAAATCATCTCTGTCTAGAACAATAATTCTTCCTTTAATTGTGTCATGAAGCCTATGCCCTGCTCTTCCAAACCTTTGAGTACATCTTGCAACAGATTTAGGGCTGCCTAATAAGATAACTAAGTCAATATAACCAATGTCAATTCCTAACTCTAAAGATGTTGAGCAGACTATGGCCTTTAATTTACCTTCTCTCATTCTGGTTTCCATATCAAGCCTATGCTCTTTTGATAAGGAACCATGGTGGGCGCCGATATTTTCTGTATATTTTTTAGGGAATCTTTCTTTTAAATGATGGACAACTCTTTCAGTTGCAGATCTTGTGTTTGTGAAAACTAATGTTGTTTTATGCTCCTGAATTAAATTATCAATTAAGTCGTACATTTCATTATGCATTTGTTTGTGTGTTACGTTTATTAAATCAGGAACTGGAGATAATACCTTAATATCCATATTTTTCTTTAGCTCTACTTTAGCTATTTTGCATTTTCTTTTTGAGCCAACTAAAAACCTGGCAATATCTTCTATAGGCTCTGCTGTTGCGCTTAAACCTATTCTAGTAAAATTTTGGGATAGGTCTTCTAATCTTTCTAAAGCTAATGATAAATGAACTCCTCTCTTGCTTTCAGCTAAAGCATGAATTTCATCTATTATAACCCATTTTACGCTTCTTAATTTTTCCTTTAATTTTGGAGATGTTAAGACAATTGAAAATGATTCTGGGGTTGTTATTAAGATATGGGGAGTTTTTCTGAGCATTTTTGACTTTTCGGACTGGGTTGTGTCTCCAGTTCTTACTGCAACCTTGATGTTGAAATCTTTCTTTGATTCAGATTCCATTTCTTTTAATGGCTGGTTTAAGTTAAACTCAACATCATTGCTTAATGCTTTAAGGGGAGAAATATAGACTGCATATATCTGATTTTCTAATAAATCATTTTCTGAAAAAGTAATTAATTCTGATAAGATGGATGTAAATGCTGTTAAAGTTTTTCCTGAGCCAGTTACAGCACTGACTAAAATATTTTCTTTATTATGGATAGGGATAATTGCATACTTCTGAGGATCACTAAACCCCTTAAATTTGTTTTTGAACCAGTTTCCAACAACAGGGTTTATGACCTTAAATACATCTTCATTACTTGCTTTACTTTTTAGATATTCTATCATTTTGCTAAATAATTAGGAGAAATATAATGGTTTAAAAAGCTATTTAAAAAATAAATAATAGGAGATATTATGGAGATATTAAAAAACATAGAAATTTGCGGATTAACCTTGTTTATTAGAGATAAGAAGATATTAGTTATAGGGGATTTGCATTTAGGATTTGAGGAATCTTTGAATAAGCAGGGAGTATTAATGCCCAGGTTTCAGTTTGATGATTTAATGAAGGAATTAAGAAAGACTATTTCTAAAGTAAAACCTAAGAAAATAGTCATTGTTGGGGATATAAAACATGAGTTTGGAACTATTTCTGAGCAGGAATGGAGGAATGTTCTACAGTTAATTGATTTTTTAAGAGAGAAAGCTGAATTAATAATTGTAAAAGGAAATCATGATGTTATTTTAGAGCCTATAACTAAGAAAAGAAATGTTAAGATAAAAACTTTTTATTCTGAAAATGGAGTATTATTTGCTCATGGTGATGCTATTATTAATGAGAAAGCTGAAGTTATTTTAATAGGGCATGAGCATCCTGCTGTAAGTTTTAAAGAAAGACCTACACACAAATACAAATGCTTTCTGAAAGGGAAATATAAGAAAGCTGATATTGTTGTAATGCCCTCTATGAATAAAGCTGTTCCTGGCTCTGATATTACTAAAGGAAATTTCTTAAGCCCTTATTTAGATAAAACTAAAGAAATTGAAGTTTATATTATTGAAGATAAAGTGTATAAGTTCGGGAAATTAAATATCTTTTAAAACTACAACATTAGTCATGCCTCTTCTTTTCCTTTCTACAAAACCCTTACCTTCTAATCTGTCTATAATCCTTGTCATTTTGGCTTTCCCAAATCCTGTTTTTTCGATCAAATCTGACTGGAATACTGCTTTGTTAGACTGAATTAGTTCTAAGACCTGTTTTTCCTCTTCTTTTAGATCAGAGATATCTAGTTTCTTCTTTTGTATTTTTTTCTCAATTGTTCTTGTTTTAAAGATAAATTCCTTTTGAGGTTTTGAGAAGATCAAAGCAACGGATACTATGATAAGCAATCCTATAACCCCCAAAGCAAGATAAGTTTGTTTTGATATCGCTTCATACATAGGACATGACAAACCGTGTTCCAGAGAGCATGTTTCATCGACAAAGCTTTTCATTGTTGAATTAAATAGCAGTATTAAGACTACAATTAATATTGAAACTCCAAGCAGTAGATATCCTACATATTTATTTTCCATAAATTAACCCAAAAAAGCTCTATTTAAGAAGTTTTCGCTATTGAAACTAGTTTCACAAAAGTGCTTTTATAGTTTTGAATTATTAGAAATGCATGGAAAATAAGAATTATGAAACAAAAGAGAAAACCAACACTGAATTTTACGTGCAATTAGGAATTATTGCTATATTATTGTTAGTGATAACTTTTAATGTTGGTAAAATTTACTCATCTCCGGGTTCTGAAGCAGGAGGATTTGCGACAGGGATAACTGCTGTTTCTGCTTCGAAGATTATTCCTAAGGGAATTCCATCAGTTTATGGAAAGGAAATAGGGGTTTTTTATGACGATGTTTCGCCGAATAACCCTACACTTGCAGATGCAACCATTGCTAAATTAACGCAGTATGAAGATATGCAACTTAATTCAGAGCAAATGGACAGGTATATTAAAATAGGCTCAAGTATAAGCTGCGAGTATTGCTGCGGTGCAAAAGCAATAATCTTTTCTAATGGTGAAAGGGCTTGCGGATGCGCACATAGCTATGCAATGAGAGGACTGGCAAAATATCTATTGACAAAACACCCTGATATGGCTGATAAGGAAATTCTTAATGAATTAGGAAAATGGAAAGTTCTTTTCTTTCCAGGAATACACGAGCAGAAAGCCCAAGTTTTAGAAGCTAATGGGATAGACTCATCAAATTACATCAATTTGGCAAGTAATTTGTACAGAGGGATTGAGCAAGGGCAAGCAGCAAATTCAGGCGGAATGGTTGGAGGATGCTAGATTTTATTTCTTGCATCTTTTTCCCTTTTTTAAAATGGAGGAAAAATGGAATGTTGTGAAACAAAAAATAATAAAGGATGTTGCAAGGACATGGATAAATCAGGTTTTTTCAATAGACAAAAACCATCTAAAAAATTGAAGGGGGCTAAAAGAAAATGAGCAAGAAAATAGATACAAGAATGATTCTATGGGGAGCAATAGGTGTGCTTTTTGTTGCTGCATTAGTTTTAACTTTCAGAGCAGGTTTAGGAAATGTTGAAGCTGCACAGGCAATAACAGATACATCAAGAAGCATAGTGTCGTCTGGAATGGTTGGAGGATGCTGAATGGAAATAAAAAGGAATACATTGATGATTGTAGTTATAGGTGCATTGTTTTTAATAGCACTTTTTTTGACATATCAAGCATCAAGTATAACTGGAAACACAGTAAGAGGTAATGCAATAGACACAAGGGGTTGGACAGATAATGAAATAATGAATTATGAAATGCACGGAACAATCCCTGCAAGAGCTCAGGGCAGTTCATCAGGTGGATTAACAGGATCAGGTATGGTTGGAGGATGTTAGGTTAAAATGGCCAAAAAAACATTTCTTATTTTAGGAATAATCTTTGTAATTTTTTTAGGAATCATATTTTTTTCTTTTGGAAGCAAGGATGTAAGCAGCCTTGAAGCTGTTAGTAATTTCGAAGATGATATGGTGATTTATAAATCTGGGAGCTGTGGTTGTTGTGGGGTATATTCAACTTATTTCAAAAGCAAAGGAAATCCTAAAATAAATGTTGTTGATTTACAGGATCTTCAAGCAATAAAAACAAAATATGGAATTCCAAGCGCTATGGAGAGCTGCCACACAACAATTATGGGCAACTATTTTGTTGAAGGCCATGTTCCTTTAGAAGCTGTTAATAAATTATTAACTGAAAAACCAGATATCAAAGGCATAGCAATGCCTGGAATGCCTTCTGGAAGTCCTGGAATGCCTGGAGCAAAAACAGGGGATTTTGTGATTTATGCTGTTAATAATGATGGGAGCTATACAGAATGGATGAGATTGTAAGATGCCAAAAAAAATTATTTTATTTTTATTAGGGATATTTACTCTATTCTTAACCCCAACAGTAATGGCTCATTGTCCTCTTTGTACAATAGGTGCTGGAGCTGCTGCTGCTGGAGCTGTTTGGCTTGGTGTAAGTAAGATAGTTGTTGCATTATTTATAGGGGCTTTTGCTATATCTATGGGTATGTGGTTCTCAAGGGTTATAGAAAAAAGATGGAACTATATTCCTTTTCAAAATATTCTAGTGATTATAACTATTTTTGCGCTTACTGTATGGCCTTTAATGCCGATATTTGAAAGTGTTGGACCTTTGTATCTTTCATTTATTGGTGAATATGGAAAGACGTATGCATTTGATTATTCACTTGTTTCAGCTTTAATAGGAGGATTAATTGTTTTTATTTCTCCAAGTTTAAGTAAAAAAATAACTGAAATAAGAAATGGGAAATTAATACCTTTCCAAGGCATTGTTTTAACATTCTTGATATTAATAATTTTAGGAGGAATTATTCAAATTATTATTTAAAATGAATCTCTTCAGTGTTTTATTATTAATAACCGTACTATTTTTTATCTTTCTTTTAATTAAACCGATTTTTAAGAAAAATAAAATATGCGTGATTTGTGCCAGTGTTTTTATTTCCTGGATTTTCTTTTTGATTTTATTCTGGAAGGGGAAGTTTTTAGACAAGACAATTCTGGCAATTTTAATTGGAGAAAGCACGCTTGGAATTTTTTATTTAATTGAGAATAAGGTGAAAGAAGAGCTTAAACTATTTGGACTGCCTTTTCTTTTGACTTTAATCTTAATTGGATATACTTTTATTGAAGGATTTAATTATTCTTTTAATATTGTATATTTTTTAGTTTTAATTTGGGGATTATTTTTTATTATCTATTCGTTTAAAGATAATGGAAAATTAGAAAATATAGCAAGAAAATTAGTTGAGTGCTGCAAAAGATGGTAAGAAATAATTCAGTTCTGTATGGGGTATTATCTGGAATCGGATTGTTGCTGTTCTATCTGACAATTGTAAGCATTTTTCAGGGGGTCGAGTTTGCTTTCCTGAATTTAAGAAGCATGTGGTATTTGATTTTTCCCCTAGCTATTGGATTTGGAGTGCAGATTGGTCTTTATACTTCCATAAAGTACACTGCACAAATGACAGGAACAGTTGCTGCTACTGGAGCAATTTCAGGAGGATCAATGGTTGCTTGTTGCAGCCATTTTTTACTGCAGGTTATACCATTTATAGGAATATCAGGCTTAGCAGTGACTTTAACAAAGTATCAAGCGCGGTTTTTAGCTATTGGCATATTGTCCAATATAATTGGGATAACTTTATTAATAAGGCATAAAAATAAAATGAAAGGTGTAAAAAAATGAGTTATGGGCATAGTAAAAAAGTTAAGATAAGTTATGATGAAGCAATTATTAAGATCAAGGAATCTTTAAAAAAAGAAGGATTTGGCGTTATAACAGAAATTGATGTTAGAGATAACTTGAAGCAAAAATTAAATGTTGATTATGAGAATTATATAATTTTGGGTGCGTGTAATCCCTCACTTGCTTACAAGGCCCTGCAATGTGAGAAAGAGATAGGCCTTTTATTGCCTTGCAATGTAATAGTTTATTCTACTAATGGTGAGACTGTTATTTCTTTGATTAATCCTATAGAAGCAATGAAAGTAGTCGATAATCCTAAATTAAAAGATATTGCTATCCTAGTTGATAAAAAACTAAAAAAAGTTATGGGAGGTTTATGAAATGGATAAACAGATTATCATGTATATAATAGCGGGAATACTTGTTATTGGACTTTTGGTTTTAACATTTTTTCCGGGGAGTATCCAGGCATGGAAAGATTCTGGTAAGTCAACAGAAGAAAAATGCAACCCGGCTCCAGGGTATACTGAGGAATCCTGGAAAGAGCATATGAGTCATCATCTAAACATATATAAAGAATGTTTGACATAAAGATAAAAGAGGTGTAAAATGAATAATAAATTGAAGATAACTAAAGTAGCAAATAGCTTGGCAGTTACTACAGCCATTATTTACTTGGTTTGCATACTTGCTAAATGGGTTGCTCCTGGACTGACTACAACATTAGGGAGTTACTTGTTTCACGGAATAGATATAACCAATCTTGTTGTTGCAAGAAGTTTTAGCTATTCATTAGTTAGTTTAATTACGGGAGCTATTATTAGCTGGCTTATTGGCGCTTTGTTTGCAATGGTTTATAATAAGGTTAGATAACAAAATAATTGAAACTAGTTTCACCAAATAGCTTATATATTATACCTATATAAAATTTGAAATGTCATTCAAAGAATTTATGAAATCATTGTCAAATGATGGTGTGGAAGGCGAGATAATAAAAACAGTTTTTATATCCTTAATAACGTCTTTTGCAATATTTGGATTATTCTATCTCTTAAAACTAAGGTATGTAGAAAATTTCATTCCAAAATATGGATTTTATCTATTTTTTGCAATACTAAGCTATTCTTTGATATTACCTTCGATAAGGCAGGTTAGAGCATATAAAGAATTCCCATGCATGACTGGAATGATGATAGGGATGACAATTGGAATGATATCTGGCTTTTTAGCTGGATTCTATATAAGTTCGACAAACGGCATGTTTTATGGGAGTATTTTTGGAATTTTAGTAGGAATAACCTTTGGAGTATTAAATGGAAAATGCTGTGGGGTAATGGGCTTTATGGAAGGCATAACTGCAGGGTTTATGGGTGGGTTGATGGGGGCGATGACAGCTATAATGATGCTTAATGATAATCTAAAAGCAGCGGGAGTTATAGTTTTCCTTGTATCAGCAGTTATTATGATTGGGTTGAATTTTATGATATATAAGGAAACAAGAAATGAAGAGAGAAAGCATAAGGATAGTGAGTTTTTTATAATTGTATGGAGTTTTGTACTTACAACAATCACTATTTTGATAATGGTATTTGGACCAAGGAGTGTGCTTTTACAATGAAAGAAAATATAGAAATTAAAAAGTCTACTTTATATATACTTGGAATTATTATAATAGTAATTTTTGCAGGGTTTTTTATTTTAAGAAATGGTGAAAATAGCAATAAAGAAATTGTTGGAAATGTTGCTGTAGCTAATGAAGGAGAGATACAAAAAGTAGTGATAGGCATGAAAAATTATAATTATTACCCGAATACTATAAAAGTAAAAGTAAATCAACCAGTAAGCATGAGCTTGGATAAAACTGTTTCTGGCTGTTTAAGGGATTTTACAATAAGGGAGTTTGGGATTAGGAAATATTTAAAGACTCCAGAAGATACTGTTGAATTTACACCTAATAAAAAAGGGACTTATACTTTTGCCTGCAGCATGGGTATGGGAACAGGAACATTAATAGTTGAATAAAAGGAGGTAGAATAAAATGATGGGATATTATGGAGGATATGGGATGGGATACTTTGGATTTGTATTTATGGTATTAATAACTGTGATATTAATCTTATTGATAGTCTGGTTAATTAGAGAACTGCAAACCCCTAAGCGCAGAAGATAATCTGGAGGAAAGAAATGAAAAAATTAAAATTAACAATTGAAGGAATGCATTGCGCTTCATGCGCATCAAATATAGAAAAGTCTTTGAAAAAAATTTCTGGGGTTAATGATGCAAGAGTTAGTGTGATGACTAAGAAGGGATTTGTAGAAGCTGAAGATGTGGTTTCTGATAAAGATATTGAAAAGGCAGTATCAAGAGCAGGATATAAACTAATAAAAATAGAATAAAATGGACCATAATCACGAAGAAAAAATTGAAGATAGCGAGATAAAAAGCTGGAAATCAAAGCTAATTTGGAGCTGGATATTTACAGTTCCGATAGCTTTCATTATGCTCCTTGAAAGAATATTTGACCTTTCTATTGTTGAAATGCCGTATCAGTCAATATTAATCTTAATATTAGCTTTTCCAGTAGTTTTCATTTTTGGATGGCCAACTATAAAAGCAGGGATAAGGGGATTGGTTACATTTTATTTTAATATGGATTCCTTAATTTCTTTGGGAACTGTTATTGCATATTTAACAGGATTAATTGCATTTACAGGGGTAATACAGGATTATTCTGGTGTTGCTGCAATGATTATGGCTTTCTTTACCACTGGGAAATTTGTTGAAGCACAAGCAAGAGGCAGGTCTTCTCAGGAAATAAGAAAACTCCTTGAATTAGGGGCAAAGACTGCAAGAATTGTAAAGGGGAATAAGGAATATGATATTCCTATAACTGAGGTTCAGGTTGGAGATATATTATTAATTAAACCAGGAGAAAAAATACCTACAGATGGAGTTGTAATTAAAGGAGAGAGTTCTGTTGATGAATCAATGGTTACTGGGGAATCATTACCGGTAGAAAAAGCAAAAGGCATGAATGTAATAGGGGCAACAATAAACCAGGATGGAATTTTATATGTTAAAACTACAAAAGTCGGGAAAGATACATTTTTAGCGCACATAATAGAATTAGTTGAAGAAGCACAGGGAACAAAGATTCCAATTCAAAAGCTTGCAGATAAAATAACAAGTATTTTTGTTCCAGTAATTTTGATATTATCAGCATTAACCTTTATCGGCTGGGCTATAGTTACGGGAGATATAAGCAGATCTTTGGGGGTTGGAATAGCGGTCTTAGTTATTGCCTGCCCTTGCGCTTTAGGTTTGGCAACACCAACAGCTTTGATGGTCAGTTCTGGCATGGGAGCTAAGAGGGGGATTTTAATCAGGAAAGGAGAAGCAATTCAGACAATGAAGGAAGTTAAGATAGTTGTGTTTGATAAAACAGGAACAATAACAAAAGGAAAACCAGAGGTTACAGATATAAATACAATAAAAGGAATAAAAGAAAAAGAATTACTAAATATTTCTGCTAGTCTAGAAAAACTTTCTGAGCATCCAATAGCAAGGGCAATTGTTAACAAAGCTGCTTTAAAGAGCTATAGGAAAGTAACTGGATTTAAGGTATTAAGAGGAAGAGGTGTTGAGGGTAAAATCGGGAAGAGTATAGTAATTATTGGAAACCAAACTTTAATGAAAGAAAGGAAAATAAAACTTGAAAAAATAAATAAATCAATAGAGGACTTTGAGGAAGATGGAAAAACAACAATGATTGTGACAATGAATAAAAAAGTTTTAGGTGTAATTGCAGTAGCAGATTCTGTAAAAGAAGATTCGAAAGAAGCAATTAGAAAACTGAATAGCTATGGATACAGAACAGTTATGATAACTGGAGATAATGAAAGAACAGCAAAAGCAATAGCTAATCAAGTAGGAATTAAAGAAGTAATAGCAAATGTTTTACCTGAAAATAAAGCTAAAAAAGTTGAGGAATTACAAATTTCTGGAATGGTTGCTTTCATAGGTGATGGAATTAATGATGCTCCTGCTCTTAAGCAAAGCAATGTTGGAATAGCAATGGGCACTGGAACAGATATAGCTATTGAATCTGGGGATATTGTTCTGGTAAATGGCTCCCTTATTGGGGTAGTTCAGGCAATTAACCTATCAAAAGCAACTTTTAAAAAAATAAAACAGAATCTTTTCTGGGCTTTTGCCTATAATGTTATAGCTATACCTTTGGCAGTTGCAGGGGTTCTACATCCAGTTGTAGCAGAGATTGCAATGGCTTTGTCTTCCATTACTGTGGTGTCAAATGCAAATTTACTAAAGAAAAAAAAGATTGATTAAAATAACAGGTTCAAAAGTTTTAAATATCTATGATTTTTAGTAAATTAAAAGAGGATGGCTAACAATAAATTTGGCAAATATACATTTGTAGTTCTGTTATTACTAATATTATATCTTTCATTTTTGACTATTAGGCCATTTTTACCTTATATTGTACTGGCATTTATTCTGGCTTCTGCTATTTATCCTTTAACAGCAAGGTTTAATGAAAGGATAAAGAATAAAACTGTGGTTGCATTGGTAATGATATGCTTAGTTTTTTTAATTCTTATAGTTCCTATGGGTTATATGGTTGGCTCTTTAATAAGCCAGACATCGGGCGTTTACAAAAGCTTTGATCCTGAGACAATTAATGAAATATCAATATTTTTATCAGAAGCTTCAGGAAAGGATGTTGATGTTAATAATTATATCATAGCTTCTTTTTCAGAAATAAAGAATTATATTATTAATTCTATTCCTCAGTTTATTGAATCTGTTTCAGGGATAGTTCTTGGATTCTTTGTTATGTTTTTTATTTTGTTTTATTTAATCAAAGATGGAGATACTATCAAGAAAAGCCTTAGCGATCTTATACCTTTAAATCCTGAGTATAAAACAAGAGTAATAGAAGAGATAGACAATGTAACAAGAGGAGTGATAGATGGGCAGGTTCTTACAGCAATAATCCAGGGTGTTTTGGGTGGTATAGGCTTTTTTATCTTTGGCATACCTAATCCTATTTTCTGGGGATTTATCATGACGATATTAGCAATAATTCCTTTATTGGGGACTACAATAGTATGGCTGCCTGCAGGTATACTTGAAATTCTGTCAAAAGATTATTTTTCTGGTTTTGGGATTTTATTGTATGGAGGATTAATTGTCATGAATATTGATAATATCTTAAGACCTAAATTGATTAGTAAAAGGACGAATATACATCCTGCAGTTATATTAGTGGGATTTTTAGGGGGGATGAAGTTAATAGGCCTTATGGGATTTATTATTGGTCCTGTTATTTTGGCAGTTTTATTAACTTTATTAAAATTTTATAACAGGGATTTGAAATAGATTTAAATACAAGCTTGTTTCTTAGTTAATATGTCTAAAGAGGTGAATTATACTTTAGGAGTTTTAAGAATTGCTTTAGGTTTAATATTTTTATGGGCTTTTTTTGATAAATTATTTGGATTAGGATTTAATACTGCAAGAGATAAATCCTGGTTATTGGGAAACTCTCCAACATCTGGATTTTTATCAAGTTTAAATGGATGGTTTAGCTCTGTGTTTAATCCTTTAGCAGGAAGTGTTTTGATTGACTGGTTGTTTATGCTTGGTTTATTATTAATAGGTTTAGTTTTAGTTTTAGGAATTGTTGTAAATTTAGCAAGTTATTCCGGAGTTTTATTATTATTTTTAATGTGGCTAGCTTCATTGCCATTAGAGCATCATCTATTTTTAGATGAGCACATTATTTATTTGATAGTTTTATTATTAATTACATTTACAAAAGCAGGAGATTACCTTGGTTTTGGGAAAGAATGGAAAAAATTAGTTAAGAATAATAAATGGTTAGAGTAGTTAATCTTAAAAACTGGGTTTCTAAATAATTTTTATGATATCTTTAGGCGTAGAAAGCACGGCCCATACATTTGGAATTGGTATAATAAATGATAAGGGAGAAGTATTAGCTAATGCTAAAGATATGTATAAAACAGAGAAAGGTGGTATTTTACCAACTGAGGCTAAAGAGCACCATTTAAGGTTAAAGAATGAAATATTAGAAAGGGCTTTGAAAGAAGCTAAATTAAGAATTGAAGATATGGATATAATCTCTTTTTCTCAAGGTCCTGGCTTGCCTCCTTGTTTAGTTGTTGGAAAGGATTTTGCTAAAGAGTTAGCTTTGAAATATAAGAAGCCTTTAGTTGGGGTTAATCATTTAATTTCTCATTTAGAAATCGGAAAAATATTTACGAAAGCTAAAGATTCTGTGTTTATTCTAGCAACTGGAGCTAATACACAGATAATTGCTTTTGAAGGAGAAAAGTATAGAATATTTGGAGAATGTCTAAGTATTGCAGTTGGAAATGCTCTAGATAAGTTTGGCAGGAATATTGATTTAGGATTCCCTGCTGGTCCAAGAATAGAAGAATTAGCCAAGAAAGGAAAATATATTGAAATGCCGTATGTTGTTAAAGGAATGGATGTAGAGTATTCAGGCATTGTTACTCATGCTGTTAATTTATATAAAAAAGGAGCTAAGAAAGAAGATTTATGCTTTTCAATTCAGGAAACAATATTTTCTATGCTAACGGAGGTTGCTGAGAGAGCTATGGCGCATACTGGAAAAAAAGAATTACTTTTAATTGGAGGTGTTGCTGCTAATAAAAGATTAATTGAGATGTTAACTATTATGTGCAATGAAAGAAAGGCTAAATTTTATGTTGTTCCTGTTGAATATAGCGGGGATCAAGGAGTTATGATTGCTTGGCAGGGAGTTTTAGAATATAAAAGAAATAAAAAATATTATAATAATTTAGATATTAAAAAAGTTGATATTAATTCTAATTGGAGGATAGATGGTTGAAAGTTTATTATTCAGTTACAGGTAAATAGACAGGGTTTTATTATTAACAACTGATTGGAGTAAGCTTGTCTAATTCGTGGTCAATGAAACTTCCACTAACTGCAGCAGAATATTGATTTTTATTTTTTAAATCAAATCTGTAGAACTGTCCTATTTTATAAGGTAATTCTGAGTTTGATGAGGTTATTAAATATAAATTTCCTTCAGAATTAATGCCCTTAAAAGTTAGTGTATATGAATTTGAATTTCTATCCTGACCATTATTTTTTATATTTATTAATGTTCCACCAACCATCCCAGTATATCCACTTATAATAAACCTTCCTGAAGGATTATTGGTGTCGACAATTTTTTTGTCTAAATTTTTAGCAAGTTTTTCACAGGAATTTATTTGCTGGGCATACCCCCATATAATAAACACACCTAAAATAAAAAGAACTCCAATAATTAAATAGTGCTCCTTTTTCATTATGTTATTTAATCTGGACTAATATTTAAGTCTATGAGGTATATCTTATTCCATTCTGGACTGCTATTAATTAGGCATTGGTGCTTTTAATTCTCTTTTTATTGCTTCATTTACTGAATTTGGGTCTGGAACTCTTAATTTTTTAGGAGAGGGAATGTCTAAACTATCTGTATCTATTGGAGAAGGCACTTCTAAATGATTTTCCATTTCTAATGGCTCTGGTATATTCTCTTCTAAAGATAAAGGCTCAGGTATTATTTCTTTTATTTCTAATGGCTCTGAAATTGTATCTTGAAAGCTCAAAGGTTCTGGAGCTTGACTAATCTTATCTTTGAAATCTAATGGCATGGGCGCTTCAAACTGCTGCTTCATTATCTGATTTATAGAAACTTTTAACTGCGGAAAACTTGATTTTTTTAATAGGGGTGCTATCTTATATTTTTTCATTAATGCAAGAGTAAAATTTCTTAAAAATAAGGCTTCTCTTGAAGCAGGTTTAGTACTTCTTTTTCTTATTGTCTTTATTATTTCTTTTATTCTTTTCTTGTCTTTATCAGACATATCATCTAAAAGAAATTCAATTGTCATATTCTTCTTTGCATTGGAGATTCAAACTGAGATTTTGTTCTCACATACTGCTCAAGCATTACAAGACCTTTAGCCAAGTTTTTATTCTGATTTAATAATTCTTCAAGTTTATCTGCTAATTCTATGATCTTTTTATCATCTCCGACCTCTGCTACATGCTTAGAAGCTTCTTCAAATATACTAATTAATTTGTCTATTCTCTGAACTAGTTTATTGATATTAGAAATTAATTCTACATCTTTTTTTTGCAAAGCAATGTTATGCTCTATTACCTGTTCCATTAATCCTTGAGAAGATGAATTTTTTTGAACCAATTAATAAACACCTCTTGAATATTAAAGGTAATTAAGAACTATTTAAAGTTTACTTTATTATCTGAGAGTTTCAACTTTAAGTTCTAATCCTTCAGAACTAAATCTATCAGCTACGAAAGCTCTTGCATCTTCTATTAATTCAACCCCTACAACATCTGGATCAATTTCTTGAATTTTTCTTAATATTTCATAAGCTGTTTGTCCATCTTCACAATATCCAAATAACTGACTTACTATTTTAAATTTTGGTTCATAGCTCATTTACATCATCCCGTCCATTCCTGGAGGCATTTGATGAGAAGGCTGTTTTGAACCTCCGGAAGATGCAATAACATCATCTATTCTTAGAATTAATTCTGTTACTTCTGCTGCACTGGATATGGCCTGAGTTTTTATCTTTAAAGGCTCTATTACTCCTTCTTCCCATGCATTCATTATTTCACCTGTAAAAACATTAACTCCCGCCCATTTTCCATCTTCAGAATCATGTCTTGATTTTAATTCTGTAACAATGTCTACTGGGTCTAAACCTGCGTTTTCAGCAAGAGTTCTTGGGATTACTTCTAATGCTTCTGCAAATGCTAAAACTGCTAATTGTTCCTTACCTGATAATGAGTTTGCGTATAATCTTAATTGTCTAGCTGTTTCAACTTCAACTGAGCCCGCACCTGCAACTGCTTTTCCTGATTTCAATACAGCTGCAATATCTCCTATAGCATCTTTAACAGCTCTTTCTATTTCATCAACAACATGCTGAGTCCCGCCTCTTATTAAAATTGTAACGGATTTAGGGTTCTGGCATTCTTTTACATATGTCATTAATTCATTTCCAACTTTTATTTCTTCTACTATTCCAGCATAACCTAGGTCTTCTGCAGATAATTCTTTTAAATTTGTAACAACTTTACCTCTTGTTGCTCTTGCTAAATTATCCATATCTGATTTTTTAACTCTTCTAACAGCATATATCCCTGCTTTTGCCAAATAATGCTGAGCTAAATCATCAATTCCTTTTTGGCATACAACAACGTTTGCTTTTGATGATTTTACTTTCTCAACCATGTCTTTTAATATTTTTTCCTCTCTATCAATAAAATCCTGCAACTGTTGAGGTGTATTAATCTCAATTTTTGTATCTGACTCTGGTGATTTTATTTCTAATGCTGTATCTAATAATGCAATTTTTGCGTCTTTAACTTTTTTTGGCATTGCGCTATGAACTCTTTCTTTATCAAGCATTATACCTTTTATTAATTCAGAATTATCTATATTATCTCCTGTCTTTTTTTCAAATTTTATTGTTTCTAAGTCAATATCATCTTCCATTACAGACCTGACTGCTTCAACTGCTAATGAGGATAGAATAAGTTTATTCCCTTCAGCCCCTTTTCCTGTCATTGCTGTCATTGCAACTTTTTTTAGAGTTTCAATATCTTTTTCATCTATGTCTTCTGCTAATTTGTTTAGAATTTCCTGAGCTTTTTCAGCTGCCATTCTGTAACCTTTTGCTATTATAGTTGGATGAATGTTATCATCTAATAACTCTTCAGCTTGTTTTAATAATGAACCAGCTAAAACAACTGCTGTGGTTGTGCCATCTCCTACTTCATTTTCCTGAGTTTTAGCTACTTCTACAATCATTTTAGCTGTTGGATGTTCAATTGACATCTCTTCCAAAATTGTTACTCCGTCATTTGTAACTATAACATCACCCATAGAATCAACAAGCATTTTATCCATTCCTTTTGGACCTAGAGTAGTTCTGACTGTTTCTGCTACTGCCTTAGCTGCAGCTATATTATTCCTCTGAGCATCCTTGCCAGTAGTTCTTTGTGTGCCTTCTGGCAAAATAAATATTGGCTGGATTTGATTTGTCATTTTAGATTATAATAGGAGTTAAATTTTTAAAATTGACGGTATCCCTGAGAGGTTAAATCCTGTTCAATTAAAGGTAGTGATGCTGAATATACTCTTTCTTTTTCTGGAGAACACCCTGTTGCAATAGGAAAAACTCTGTAAACTCTATTCCCTATATCAAATAAAACCACGGGGATATGATCTTCTATGCCTTCCTCTCCTTCAGCTAATTTTATGACCCCTCTTCTTTCGCTGGTTATTACAACTGGAATAAACTTATTTCCAGGCAAAACTGCGCTTAATGAACTAGTTAATCTTCTTATTAATTCATTTCTAAATTCGGTGATTTCTGTCATAAAAATAATTCAAAGATTCCTACTTATAAGCTTTATGATTAGCTTTATAAAACAATAAATTTTAGCCTGTTTATGGACAATATAAAGCTAAATAACCTTAAAATCAAGCTATCTAAGAAATATGGATTAAAGAGCATTCCAAGGAATTTTGAGGTTAATTTTGAAGAAATTGATAATAATTTAAGCATAAAACCAATAAGGACCATGTCTGGAGTTGCTCCTGTTGCTATAATGAGTAAACCAATAAGATGCAAGCATGGAGCATGTATAATGTGCCCTGATTACATAAAAGAGGGAGTTGCTATGTCTTATACTGGAAAAGAGCCTGCTTCTATGAGGGCTATAAGAAATGAATATAACGCTTATTTGCAAGTTATGAATAGGTTAGAGCAATATTATGCTTTAAGGAAGAAAGTGGATAAAATTGAACTAATAATAATGGGTGGGACTTTTCCTTCATTTGATGTTGAATATCAGAATGAGTTTATTAAAGAAGCCTTACAGGCTATGAATGATTTTTCTGAATTATTTCTTGAAGGAGAGTTTGACAGAGAGAAATTTATGAAATTTTTTGAATTGCCTGGAGATTTTAAAAATAATGAAAGAGTTGAGAGAATTAAAAAGAAATTATTAGAGTATAAAAAAGAAAGCACATTAGAGAAAGAGCAGGAAAGAAATGAGAAAGCTAGGATAAGGTGCTTGGTTATTGTGGTAGAGACAAAACCTGATTGGTGTTTTGAGAATGAAATAAACATTATGTTAGAACAGGGAGTTACCAGAGTTGAATTGGGAGTTCAGACATTAAAAGATGATGTTTTGAAATTTATTAATAGGGGGCATAATTTAGAAGATACTAAAAAAGCTATAAAATTATTAAAAAATTCGGGGTATAAAGTTGGATTTCATTGGATGGTTGGATTGCCTAGTGTTTCTAGGGAAGAAGATATTGAAATGTTTAAAGAATTGTTTTCTAATAAAGATTATCAACCGGATGCTTTGAAGATTTACCCTTGCATGGTTTTTAAGAATACTCCGTTGTATAGGATATGGGAAAGGGGAGATTTTGAGCCTGTTACAACTGAAGAAGCTGCTTTAAGAATTGTTGAAATGAAAAAATATATTCCAAAGTATTGTAGGGTTATGAGGGTGCAGAGAGATATTCCTACCTATAGGAGAGAAGCTGGTGTAGATAGAACTAACTTGAGACAAATAATCCATGAGAAAATGAAAAAAGAGAATGTTAAATGCGATTGTATAAGATGCAGGGAGCCAATGAATAAAACAGTTAATTGGGCTAATGTTAAATTAAACAGGATTGATTATGATAATTGTGAGGGAAAAGAGATATTTTTGAGTTTTGAAGATGTTAAAAATGATATAATTTTAGGATTTTTGAGATTGAGAATACCTGAAGAATCTTTTAGAGAAGAGATTAATGAGAATACCGCTGTTGTTAGAGAGATGCATGTTTATGGAACTGCTGCTGCAATTGGAGAGAAGGGAGATGTTCAGCATAGGGGTTTGGGGAAAAAATTATTAAAGAAAGCTGAAGAAATTTCTAAAAGTGAGTTCAGAAAAAATAAAATGATAGTTATTTCAGGAATAGGGGCAAAAGAATATTTTAGAAAATTCGACTATCAGAACGAAGGTCCATATATGATGAAAACTTTAGAACTTACTAAGCGACCAGATTAATTTTCTTTGTGTTCCATTTTTTATAACTTTGCCTTCTTTTTCTAATTTTTTAAGATGGTGTTCCCTTATTGTTTTTGAAGATATTAATAATTTTAAGCCAAGTTCATATGCAGTCATTGACTTTTTTGATAGTAATTCCAATATATCTTTTTTTGTGCGTCCTACATTTTTATGGTTCCAACTTCTCTTTTGTTTTTTTATAATAAAAAGTAGTTGTTCATTTTTCTTTGTATGAGGTAATGGAATTAAGTCTTTAGCTATTTTCTTAATGGACTCTGCATATATCTTGAAATAGAAACAACCAGATCCTCTTTTAATTGGACTATGATTGTAATTTAATTTTAAACAAATATTTTGTAAGTCCTTCATAAGATTCAAATTTGCAGAATAGATATCAATATTGCTGTCTTTAATAGACCCTTCATCAATTATGAATGCTTTTATAATCCCTTTTACTAATGAAGGTTCTTTTTTTATGATTTGCTCAGGTATCTTTGAAGAAAAAGTATAAAAGGTATCTATTTTATAATGGTACATTACTATCTTAGAAATGGCACTTGGTATTTTTATTATGTGACTCTTATGGTATTCTTTTAATTCTGCCTTACCAAAGACTAAATGGATCATATGTCTAATATTTGCTCTAGTTTCATTAGAAGTATTACAATAGCTAGATGAATATTTATCTTTCGTGACCGATCCATCTCCATATAAGTGACCGATTATTTGGAAAAGTTCAGGAGACTCTAAAATTGGTAAAATAGGATTATCTATGCATTTACCACAAGAGGTACGATATGATGTAATAAAATTTTCTGTCTTACTTTTAGGAATTTTGTATATCTCATGTAGTTTTTTTAATTTACTTACTGGAATATAACAGGATTTGCCTTTTTTCCCAATTCTCCAGTGAACCAACCATGTACGTGATACCCCTAGCTTTTTGGCTATTTTTGCGCTTGTTTCTCTGAAAATAGACTTTCTATACCCCTTATCATCTATCAAAATGCGAATATCTTCTGGAAAATTCCACCAATGAATTTTGTGATACATAAATTAATTTTACTAATTTTACTTATAAATCTAGTGCGAGGGGTTGTCCGGTGGACTAGTGAGTTGAAAATATAGATTAGGGACTGTATTTTGAGAAATTAGGGTATGAAAGAGAAGGACCTTATATGAGCAAGGAGTTATAATCTAGTTTTTATGTTGTTTTTTAGCTTGCTAATTATTTTTTTAAAGTTTTGTTCTTTATTTTCGAGGTAATTAGGCTCTATTTGTTTTCCCTCATACATGCTTTTATTTCTTTTTTTCCTTAAGTCCTGTAAAAGCACTACATCTGAAGCTGAGAACTCATTATAATTTATCAGATAATCCAGCATCTCTTTATGAGCATCTTCTCCTATAGCCTTTAATCCATCCAACAATAAAGATGCTACTGAAAGTTCTTTGATTATTTCATAGTAAGTTTCAACAATTATTGTTGGAAATTTTATGTCAAGCTCCAGAAATTTCTCTCTTTCTTCTATAAGTTTTAACAATGATTTTACTTTCTCTTTATCCTTAAACACTTTTTTGATCATTTTAAAATAAATTCAGATATCCTTTTAACACTATCCCATTAATTAAATTATTTTTAAGTTCTTTTGGAATATTTTTAGGATTCTCTTCAAAAATTATATGGATCTCTCTCCCAAGTTTTTTTTCAAATTTTTCAATATTGATATTTTTTTCTTTTCCTATTATAAAGAGATCTATGTCAGAACTTTCTGTCGATTCGCCTTTTATCTGGCTTCCATAGAGGATAATTGCTTCTGGAGAAATGTTTTCCCATAAAAAAGTTATCAGGCCAGAATCGTGAAGCTCAAACAATATACTTATTTTTTTGTACTCTCTAAAGTCTTCATTGTCTAATTCAGCTTTGTAAAATGGAACTTCTCTTTTTTCGTATCTTTCAATTAAACCTTCTTTTTCAAATTCCTTTAAGTAATTTAACACAGAAGGAGGTGAGATCTTAGATAATCTTGATAACTCTCTTAACCTAAAACTTTCTGTTGGGTTTTCCAGGAATATTTTCAGTAATTTGTATTTGTTATAATTTTGTAACATTTGATATAATTATATAACAAGTGTTTATAAATCTTTCTGTTTTTCTTTTAGTTGTGATGCCTTGAAAAACGATTTACTTTTAACTTTACAACGCAATAATAGAAAACTTTTTATTTAAGCTTGTTCTTTGATTATTTAGTAAGGGGGTATAGAAATGGCTGAAGGAATGAATGAGCAAAGCACAGGAAATATTGAGCTTGGGGGGAAAATCACTCTTTCTGGTTTTAATAGTGTAGAGCCTGGAAAGATGGTTGTTGTGAAGAAAATAATAGGTAATTATGTTAAAAAGATGGAAGATAGAGTGCAGAATTTTGAGAAAGTTTCAGTCCATCTTAAAACAGTGCATAACTCTGAGTTTGAGATTCAGGCAAAGCTTGCAGCAAACGGGCAGGCTTATAATGCAGAGGTAACTGATTTTAACCTGTTTTTTGCTATGAGCAGGGCAATGGATAAGATACTTGGGGAGATTTAGAAACCTTTATAAGTTAATTTTTAGGATATAAAACTATGACACAAAGAATAGGTGGATTTAGAAGAAAGACCAGGGATAAGCTGAAAAAGAATATCAGAAGAAGGGGAAAGATTAGTTTAACCAGGTATTTTCAGGAATTCAAGGAGAATGACAGAGTTGTATTAAGCGCTGAGCCTGCGGTTCAGAAAGGCATGTACTTTCCAAGATTTCATGGTTTAGCAGGCATAGTCAAAGGCAAAAAGGGGAATTGTTATCAAGTTACAATAAAGGATGGAAGAAAAACTAAAGAATTAGTTGTGCATCCTGTGCATTTGAAATACGGATAAAATGGGAAATATAGATTTAATTGAGGAAAAACCCCTTTCATTAATAGAAATGAATGAGAAATTAGAGCAGATCAAGAAGAGAGATAAAGAACTTGATGCAAGAGCTAATAAAACAGATGAATATCTGAAGAGATTTGTTGATGCTAAAAAAGGAACGGAGCTTACTAAGAAGCTAGAGGGATTAGATATTCCAAGATTGAGAGACAGGCATGTTAAAAAAATCTTAGATATAATGCCAAAAGATATGGACTCACTAAAAATGATATTTAGTGGGGAAAATTTGACGCTAAAACAAGAAGACTTAGACAAAATAATTTCAGTGATTAAATGAGACTAAAATACTATTGCCAAAAACGAGAAAATGTTAAGGAATGTAATAAAGGAAGAGAATGCAATTATTTTGGATTTTCTTCAGCATGGCCATGCGTTCGATTCAAGACCAGGACATCTGAAGACACCAATAGCGCAAGCTATAGGGAAAAAACATTTTGTACTTTTGGAATTAGTGCCTAAGAAAGGAGTATTTCTGCAACCTTTAGATGAGGTTTATATTGGAGAAGGGAAAAGAGATCAAATTCATCATATTTATGGCAAAGTTGCTTATGATAAATTAACTGAGACTGCTAAAGCTGAAGCTGCTGAAGTGATTAAGGAAATGGTCAAGAAAGATGAAAAGAAATTTGTTGACTTTTTTAATAAAGCAGGGCCTATAAGCACAAGAATGCACCAGATTGAATTAATTCCTGGGGTTGGGAAGAAGCATATGTGGGACATTTTAGAAAAAAGGCAGGAAAAAGAATTTGATAGTTTTGAAGACATTAAGAAAAGAGTTAAATTAATGTCTGATCCTGAGAAAGCTATAGTTAAGAGAATAATTTCTGAGTTGAAAGGGGAGGATAGATATAAGATATTTATTGAGAGATAAAGTTGTCTTTTTTTATATTTTTAATTAATTTTTTTAAATCCAAACTCTTAAATATATTAATTTAATGGAGAAAATATGATAAAAAATGGAGATAAAGTAAAAGTTGAATATGAAGGAATGTTAGATGATGGAACTATATTTGACAGCTCCAAGAAACATGGGCAGCCTTTAGAGTTTATAGTTGGAGAAGGAAATGTAATAAAAGGGTTTGATAATGCTGTGAGAGGAATGAAAAAAGGAGAGGAAAAGAAAGTTAAGATAAAAGCAAAAGACGCTTATGGTGAGTCAAATCCTCAACTGATAAAGAAAGTTCCAAGAGAACAATTACCTCAAAAACAGGAAATAAAAGAAGGAATGGTTTTAGTTATTGGACTGCCAAATGGACAGAGAATTCCTGCAAGAATTATAGAAGTTTTAAATAAAGAAATAACTTTAGATTTGAATCATCCTTTGGCCGGGAAAGATTTAACATTTAAAATAAAAGTTGTTGAATCTTCCTAATTTCTTATATTTCTACATGTAAATAATCTAATTTTCCACCTATGAAATCTAAATATAACTGCATTTTCTCATCATCTGGATAATTCTGCCATCCTTCTGGAAACACTGTTGCTCCTATTGGGGGTCTGATTGTGATTCTTCTTACTTTTCTTATTCTTGGGTCTAAAATGTTTATATTTTCTAACCCATAAACTCTTTTGGTTCTTTCTATTGCATGTATAAGATCCTCAACTGTTTCGTTTTGGTCTTCCTCTTCATCAACTATAAATATTTCTTCCGGTTTTGAATCATTTCCTTCTCTCTCGTAAGCCTCGAGTATGTATAGATGAAGCAAGACATTTAGTTCTTCTCTCTGAGTTAATGATACATTTTCCTTTGTTTTTTTATCTCTAACTGTGATGCATCTATCAACAGTCTCAAAGAAGATTTCCCTGTCTCCGTATTCTATTCTATACTCCAAATAATTCATAGGATTATATTAAACTAAAAACTCTTAAATCTATAACCTTTCTTCGGTCTCATAAGGAATTACTGTATGAGCTAATCTTCCTTTTACCCAATCACTTATCAGTTGACTAAACTTCCCATCTGACAGATAATTAGTGCCTTCGGGAATTGGTGTTAATTCTACTACTTCTCTTCTTGGAAGTTTTCTTGGTACTTTTATATCTATATCTTTTAGACTATATCTACGCCATAGGTTAATTATCCTGTATTCTAACTTCCCTAGTTCAATGTCACCTTCCCATGGAATAAAAACACAAGATACTGCTCCTTCCATCGTTCTTACTTCTTTATTTACTCTTCCTTCAAGCTCTTCCTTTTCTCTTTTTAAGATACAATAAAGCAGACCAGCTTGCTCTTCTGGTATTGGTTCTATTACCAATTCTGTACTTAAATCTATTACTACTATTTCTCTTGCTCTAGAATTAAAAATCGCTCTTTTTCCATTAAAATCTACTCTATACTCATCATAAAGCATAATTTTCCATTGTTGTTTTATTATTTAAAGTTTTGTAGAAAGCTATATAAATTTTAAAATTAGAGTTTATTTATGAACAGATTAAACGGTAAAAAGGAAAAAATAGGATGGATGATTTTGGTTGGGAAATCAATGAAAAAAATGTGGGATAATGAAAAGGATGATAAAGAATGGAAAAAATTTTTAGAGGCGAATAATTAAAATAAAAGGAAAATTTAAATATACTATAAAACTAAAAATAATATGCTGGATGATTTATATAATTTAATTGTTAATAAGGATGAAATTACATGGCAGAGTCTTTTAATGGATTTAATAAAAAGCGAGGAAATGGATCCATGGGATATTGATGTTTCTTTACTGGCTAGAAAATATTTAGATTCTATAAAAGAGATGCAGAAATTTAATTTCTTTGTTTCTGGAAAAATGATTTTAGCAAGTGCTTTGCTGTTAAGGATTAAATCTGATAAGTTTATGGATGAGGATATTGCTCATTTTGATAATTTAATGTATCCACCTGAGGAATTAGATCCTATGGAGATGGAAGCTTATTTGGATGCTCCTGCTCCTCAGAGAGAAAAAGTAAAATTAACAATAAAAACTCCACAGGCAAGAAAAAGGAGAGTTACTTTATCTGATTTAATGGGGGCTTTGCAGAAAGCTTTAGAAGTTAACCAGAGAAAAGTAAGCAAGAAGGAATATTCATTAAGCATTGATATGGAAATTCCTGTTAAGGAAATTGATATTACTGCTTTAATAAAAGATGTTTATTCCAGAGTAGTGGGGCATTTTGAGACTAATGAAAAGGGAGAGTTAACATTCAGCATGCTGGTTAAAAGTGATAGAAAGGAAGATAAGATATTAACAATATTGCCTTTACTGCACTTGGATAATGATGGCAAGGTGGAGTTAAACCAGGTAGAGCATTTTGGCGATATTTATATTAAGCTGAATAAGGAATGAAGTTTAGGAATCCTCTATTATATTTTAGAGTTTGGGGCTCAGATTTAGTTAAGTATTGACTTAATAGTAGTAAATAATCAAAAGATTTAAATAGTTAATTTATAATAGTAACTACTATGGAATATAAGTTTTTTGGGATATTGTATAGAAACGGATCTGTAACAGCTTCAAACAGTGTATATATGTGGGTTATTGACCGTGTTTTAACATTGGAGGAAAGAGAAACCCTTAGATTAGACCATGTTAGAACTTATGATAATCTTTCTGGTGAACAAGGGGATAAAGTAGGTAGAGAAGTTGACAGATATAAAGGTCCAGAAGACGCTTTAATCCAAAAGATTGATAAAATTCTTGGTACTGATCAACCCGCTTGATTATTGGACATAATCACTGTTAAGTGACCGAGACGAAGTCGAGGCAAAACTTGAATGTAATGAGAGTTTTGAGTTTACAAATCCGCCGAAAGTTATATAAGTGCTAATAATCCCTATAAGTATATGGTGAACAAGTATAATATTATTGTGGAACAAGGGGAAGATGGGTATCTTATTTCTGATGTAGTGGAGCTTCCAGGATGTCATACTCAGGCTAAGACTTACGATGAATTAGTTAAAAGAACAAGAGAGGCAATTGAACTATATATAGATGTTAAAAAATTAAAACAGCCAATGGTAAAATTTGTCGGGTTACAACAAATAGAGGTATAATATGGCAAAACTGCCTCTAATGACTGCAAGAGAAGTTTCTAAAATTCTTGAAAAAATTGGGTTTAAGTTTATAAGACAAAAAGGCAGTCATATGTTCTTTGACCATTCTGATGGGAGAACCACTGTTATTCCGAATCATCCTGGAGAAAAAATTGATAGAGGGCTTCTAAATAAGATTATTAAGCACGACCTTCAAATGACTCGAGAAGAGTTTTTGAAGTATTCTTAGGTGGATTTGTAAATTTCATTTAATTTGTGTTAGACACCCCGAACTAAGTGAGAGCAAACTTGTTTGCGTGGTCAAGGGAGTAATTTGATTTTATAATATAATTCTCCCGCAGAAGTATGCCTGAGCATCAGCGAAGGGATATTGTGTATAATCAGTGTTATATCTCGTTTCGAGGTGACTGACCCGAATTCTTGGAAATAATTCTGGCTGGAAGGAACACTCCTGAAACGACGAACGAACAAAGAATATTGTGAGTGAAGAGTTTACAAAACAAGCACGGGTGGTCGGGGGCTTGGTGGTGGGCAAGCCAGTTAATCGTATTAGAGAAAGTTTTTTATTTCTTTTTGAGAACATAAGTTATATTTACAACTTGGTCTTTTTCATCTAAGAAACAATCAATAATTTTATCTTTGACTTCATAGTCAACAATTTTATTTCCTTTATGCATATGGATTGTTTCGCCTTTAGTTAGGGGCATCCCTCCATCCATCTGCTCTTCCTTTCCATCTTCAAAGATAACTTTGGTATTTTTCTTTATCATAAATATGGGATGGAGGGGATGCTTAAAAAACTTTCTCCTCTCTAGGGGAGCTTGTTTTGGGAATTGAAACTAATCACTGTTAGGTAAGTTTTTCGAGTACAGAGAAAAACCAAAATCATTAATTCTGAACCTTTGCAAAAAATTGTGAAGATATTAAGATTTTTAGTATGACGGAGAGAGTGCCGAAATATATATAAATGCCAAGAATTATGTTTATAATATGACTCAAACTATTACTATTCTTAAAATGGAATATGAAGACCTTAAGCAGAAAGCGAAGGAATTAGATATGATAATAGATAAAGAAGGCTTAAGCAAAGAAGAATTGAAGCTATTGGAAAAAGCTGAAGAAAGTAAGAGTTTAACAGAGGAAGAAGCCAAAAAGAAATATCCTAAGTTCTTCTCTTCTATAAGATGAATACTATTGAAATAAAAGAAGATTTCTTTAAATCATTGAAAATAGTTAAAGATAATTCTACACTTAAAACTATTCATCAAAAAATAGAGCAATTAAAGGATAGATGTCCTGTTGGAAAGAAATTAGTAAATTCTCCTTATTGGTCTATTCGTATTGACAGATATAGAATAATTTATAGGTTTAAGGGAGATAAAGTGACTATTATTAGGCTTCTTCCTCGTAAGTACAGCTATAGGGAGTTAGGCACTCTCGAGTAATATTTTACCTAATTTGTGTTAGACACCCCGAACTAAGTGAGAGCAAACTTGTTTGCGTGGTCAAGGGAGTAATTTGATTTTATAATATAATTCTCCCGCAGAAGTATGCCTGAGCGAAGCGAGGGGATATTG
>Ga0208375_1001077_pt1 | contig 33023 bp, 68 predicted proteins | sample RifOxyD1_FD_184038 | JGI IMG/M metagenome (GOLD analysis project Ga0208375, IMG submission 184038) | Soil microbial communities from Rifle, Colorado - Rifle Oxygen_injection D1 (SPAdes) | ecosystem: Environmental > Terrestrial > Deep subsurface > Rock core/Sediment | place: Rifle, Colorado...
ATTCGTAACAGTCTGAACAGGTACAGTAGGTTGGCTAGGGGGCTTTGTTCGCATTGCTTGCAGCCCGTACTCAAAGAACCCCCAAAGGATCCCATCCCGGGGACGACTCTGACTTGTGGTGCCTGTAAGGCAGTAACGCGGGAATATCAACACAAGAGAATTCGTGCGGGTCACTGCGCCGCTTGTGGAAAAAAGCGAGACGCAGACGGAACTGCAACCTTGTGTTCGACGTGCAACACTCGCCACAAGACATATTTGTCATCCTACTTGAAGCTTAGACAACGAGTGGGCAAACCCCACCAGAAATCTGCCCAATATGTGTTTCCGTGGCCTGGTGCAATGTCCCGATACGCCATTGCGGAGGCTTGCAGTGGGCGAAAGGTATTTGATCTCTTTGGCGGGGCAGCCAAACTATCCTACCTTTGTCACCAAAAAGGGGCGGAAATTGTAGGCTGGAACGATATCCACCCTGTCATTTACCAGTTCATGGAGCAGCTGAGGGACCGACCCGACATGCTCTTGGTCAACATCGAGAACCTCAGAGACGATCTTCAAGTTGGACTGCTAACCCCCCAGCAAATCATCAAGAGATACAGTACAGCCCGAGACAGTGGCCAGAGGAATTCTATCAACCCTGCATTACTCTTTTGGGCGAGTCGACTAGTGATGGGCTCCGCTTTGGTGAAGCCCGTTTTGCGAGAGATCCGAGGAAACACCTTCAAGGTTCCAACACATAATCTTCGGCGCATTCTGGCCCCCACCTCCAAGGCACTACAAGGTGTGCCTCTGCATTGTATGGATTTCGCTTCCGCTCTGGACAGGTATGGCGGAAAAGATGTTGTCATTGTGGCCGACCCCCCATGGCCTGGAGAGAGTCTCTTTGAGTACAGCATCGGGGATCGACATTGGGACCTTATAGCAGCCTTACTCCGAAAGAAAGCCGATTTCATCCTGACTCTACAGTCATCCAATAAGTCAAGGGAGCTCATAGATGAGTTCTGTCTGGGTGAGAAACGCCAGAGTAGGAAGACATACGTCTACAAGCACATGAACATCTATGGGCATGAGCTGGTGATTTCAAGTTTCGAGATGAAGGCTGGGGTCAAGCCCCTTTGTCTGTGAGGTAGGAGTAGCAATGTCCAAACGTATTCTGACGATCTACTCTGACGGATTGGCTGAGCCTATGAACCCGGGTTTGGGTGCATGGGGGTGGCTCATTGAACAGGATGGCAAAACTCTGGTCTCCGAGTTCGACTGCACTAAGGATCAGCAGCCCATGACGAACAATGAGGCTGAGTACATAGCCCTAATCTCTGCTTTACAGCACGTCAAAGTGACAGTGGAGCCCTCAGAGATCGACAGGATCGTAGTCAAAGGCGATAGCCAACTGGTCATTCGCCAAATGACAGGGGAGTATGCTGTAAAGGCGCCTAATCTGCATGTTCTATACGCCAAGGTATGCCAGATGGTCAACGACATTGGGATCCCTATCGAATTTGAATGGGTACCCCGGGAACAGAACGAAAAAGCGGATGCCCTTTCTCTGCTTGGGCTCAGGAAGGTAGAAGAGCAGGTCATAAGAGATACAACTTCCTGGAGTTGGAAGCGACACACAGCAACGCCTGCTCAGAGAAATTTCCTGAAGAATTTGGGTTTCGATTGCCCTGTGTGGTTGGGCAAACGTGCGGCATCAAAGAAGATCGACGAATTGAGGGGGTAAACCGATGTTCTCAAAGAAAATTATGGCCAAAAAGGTGAAGGCGGGCACTTGGATTGAAGTCCGATGGGATGATGTCCCACCCGAAATGTGCCTTGTGATTGACAAGCCTGATTTCCGGGGGAAGGGTGACATTGATGTCCGGGTTTACTTCCCAAATCAGGGCACAACGGGTAGAGTGACTCACGGGCAGATCATTGGTATCAGCGACGAACCCCTGATGTTGCCTGGCGACTCCACCTTTTGGGACTCCAAAGGAGTCAATAGGAAGTGCCCTGAGGAGACCAGATAGTCCAGGGAGCCATGGGTAAGAGATTGGGGGCGGCAAGCTGCAGCCCGTATAGGGGGAACGAAAACCATGCCTACAGTCAAGCGACTTGTTAAGGATTGTGTTGCTGACCCTGCCCAATATTTCCACAACCGGAGTGCCAAATGACTGATTCGGAAGAGCGCATCAAACAGATTGAAGCAGATCTTGACGTAGCCCACAAACGGAATAGCGATTTGAGAATGTTACTCACAGAAACCGATCTCAAGGCTGACCGCTATCTGACTGCTTTAGGGAACATTGCAAAGCATTCCCATATAGGTCCAGCCGTTTGGAGTATAGCAACCGTGGCTTTGGGCCTTGGTGCGGACTCACAGGGTACTACTGACAAAGTAGTCAACGAGGACGATGCACTAGCTAGGGCTTACCGTAAATTGGCTGATGTCTCCGAAGAACTTGGGGTGGTCACAAAGAAGGCCGAGCATTACAGGGCCACACTCCGGGCTATCGCCCGAAGCGCATCCCACTGTAACGATGATGATGCGGATCTGGCTAGAAGGGTTCTAACCTCTTGGAAGGAATTGGAGTAGGAGCCTATGCCCACAATCAAACGCCTTGTGGTCGAGTTGATGGGAGAACGATGCTGCACCAAACCTCTCTACACGATGTTCTTACGGTACAAACCTGAACGGTTAGAACTAACTTGCGTCCATTGTGGTGCAGTCGTCGTATCTGACATTGCTTATCTAGACCTTGCCCACAAGTATCTCACTAAGGAGATATCCAAAGATGCCAAAGAAACTGCCTAGGATACCCATAGAGGGGGCGGAAAACCTTGCCAAGCAGTACGGATGCGATCAGGTCATAATCTTGGGCTGGTGGGCCAAAACCGGGTCAACCTGTGTGGCTACCTATGGCAAAAGTCTGGCTGACTGTGACCAAGCTGCTCAAGGTGGCAACTGGCTCAAGACGCATCTTTTGAAGTGGCCTGAATGCGAGGCACTCGCAGAACCCAATCGGGTCAAGACGCTAAAGAAGCGGATCAAAGAACTGGAGGCATACGTCGAATCCATACAGGATGCCATACAACCGGCGATAGAAAACAGGAAGCGACCGGGAGAGGAACTGGTCAAGGAATTTGATGCGTTGCTGGATGGTCACCCCGACGCAAAACCGTCTCCTGATGTATGCCACTCTTCTAATCCCACCTCTGTCGGGACCCCTATTGACTCACCGTACCCTGAAGTCCTGACATATTCGATGATGGAGTGCCTAGCATACGACAGGCACCAATACAAGTGGATTCCAGTGTGTAAGGCGCTACCCGCCTTGGAGACACTCGTATCAGTTATCAGATCAGAGTGCCTCTATCCCATGGACGCATTCCTGAAAGTCGATGAGACTAAGACACCCTTCTTTGTGGTGCCTTCCGAACCTGACGACAAGCGCACCTTGGCACAACGGCGGATTGGCGAGGTAACCCACTGGATCTGGCCCCCGATTCTCACCCCACAGTATCTACCGGAAGACCCCGAGTGGAATCTAGGTCCTGATGGTTGGATTCGTAAGGGAAAGTAAAGACCCCAAGCGCTTACGCTTTTCCACCACACTCGAAACTTGTGATCTAGTGGCTTTTCCGTCTCATAGAGACCGTTGCAACCTAGGATGCCGGATAGAGTATCAAAGGATTCTCATCCCATTCAGGGCCACGAGTCTTCTCCCACACCTGTCTCACGTCTAGAATAATAGCGTCTTCAACCTAGGATGCCGGATAGAGTATCAAAGGATTCTCATCCCATTCAGGGCCACGAGTCTTCTCCCACACCTGTCTCACGTCTAGAATAATAGCGTCTTCCTTCCCTTCCACAAAAGAGCAGGGCTTAGCCAAGTTTCCTAACCACTTCTGCTCTGCAATCGACCACAACACCACCATTTTGTATGCTGTTCCCAATAGTGGGATTAGGTCTGCACTTGTGGTCAGGCTATTCAGGGTGATTCCTACTCCACTACCAACTTCAAAGCACGCTTCTCGTGGGCCTTTCTCCTTCAGCCGTACCCACCCCTTGTAGGACAGGCCCCACAGAGCAGTATCCCGTGGGTGTTTCGGCCGGAGGGGAAGCCCATCAGTTCCAGGAGAAAACCAATGAGTGACCTCAAACGTCTCCAGTGTGTCGAGCCCTCTATATTTTGACGATCCCGCTTGGGGTACCACAAAATAGGGATTGTCCATATTGCCAGCGGAGAAGTTAAGCCATCCATAAGCAGGGCAAGGGTCCCCTCGAAGTAGAACGAGAATTGAGACGTTCTCCGGTGGCAGCGCCTCGGTGACTGGAATCCAATTCCCACAATAAGTTGCAGATAGGCGTCCCAACAGAACGGGCTTTGGTCGGGGCCTTTCCTTGACACTCTCAGGCTCGTGCAACATGAAGGCAAGGGCTTCTACAATCTCCCAAAGGGATTTGTCCTTTTCAGCCCACTCTAGGTACTGATGCAGGACTTTCCGAGCTCTTTCCCGATCCCACAGGCCGAATACCAAGTCCTTGTCTATCATTTCTCGTTGCCTATCTTGTATCTACCTTCCATGCCCCAAGACCCGCAATGCCCAGTGCCCAGTGCCTTTAGGAACCAGCCTTCAAAGGGCGGGTCAAGAAGGATACTCGCGAAACAAGCCAAAACTGCCCCAAGTACTCCGATAAACCAACCGATCTGTGACGCCGTTATTTTCATACTTGCACCTCCACACCCTACTACTCTACCGTTGCACATCCTAACAGGAATTCCTTGTTAGATTTTCTACCAGCAGGGTAGTATAGACGTGACAACGGGAGGCTTTGACGAATGAAGACAGAAACCTTACGCCCGGCGAGTGTGAAGATCGAAACCCTGTGGGAGGAGAAGTCGGAGAGGGGTCATTACTCTGATCTCTCTGGGTGTTACCAATCGAACTGGACTCGCCTGAAGGTGGAAATCCACCTGGATACATCTTATGCTTTCCAGTCTAGCGCGCACGTCTACCTTTGGGACGAAACCAAGTGGACACATGTGGCTGAGATCCTCGCCATGAATGTCAAGACACTGGAACAGGCGAAGCAGGTTCTTGTAGAACGGGCTGCCCTGGTGCTGGACATGGATTTCTCCTGTTAGGAATTTCAGAGTCCGGGTAGTACTAGCGTGATAACACGGGGTGATACGATGGAAACCACGATCAGAGAATTTGCCGATGCCCTGCAGGAGAAGGCACACGAACACTACATCCGGCAATTCGGACAGGAGAATGCCGATAACATCCATGCACGATCTTGGAAGGTCAATGTCCGTTCGGGTCGGAAGTACACCAAGGTTGACCTTGGGGACTCTGGTAAGTTCATGGTCGACAACAGCACAGGCTACGTGTACTACATCAAGGGATACGGAGTAGTAGACATCCGCAAATGCTTTGGCAAGGTACAGGACATTCTTGCTGCCGGGTTCCGGTTCGACGGGTACAGCATAGTCCCTCTGTCCCTCCCGGCGCACATGGGTGCCCGCTTCGGCTTTGCTGGGCGGATTGCATAGAGAGGATATGATGGCTGCCTACAACTTGGGGATCAAAGAGGATCGGCTTTTACTCCGTAAGGAGAGGCAGGCTGAGTTAGACGCCATCAACTCCGGGCTGTGGCCTCGGGATGAAAATGACAGGATGCGATGGATTGGTTACCCCACTGGCGCAACTTTGAAAGAATGCCTGGTATATGCCGCCCAAATGTGCCGAGCAGATTTACATTACCTCGACTACTTGGATCATCAGAAGGACAAAGCATGAATGCAACCAACTACGATTGGCTTCAGGACGCTCGTGAGCAGGCTGGTACCAAAAGCTTAGCAGTCATCCCCAGACAGTGGGTGGACGAATTCTGCAACAGGAATCCCATGTGGTTCCATGACCTGTGCAGGGAGGTGAAATCCTATCAAGGGCGGGTGACCATAGTCTCAGAAGGCTGGGATACCAATGTGACAGACCTGAATCCTTTTGGAGTTACTTTCAAGGAGCCCGGATCAGTTGCTATCACATTTCATGTGCCGGTCTATATCCGAATTCGCAAGCACCCCAATTGGGGCTTTATGCCCTTCATTTACTATGGTGCCAATGCAGATTGGCATGGTGGGTGGCACGGTTCCGAACAGGCCGCTCGTGAGGAAACCCATAGGGTACTGAATGGAAACGGAACCAAGGCACAGCCGGGGTATCTCGATTACTTCACTGAACAGCACAATATCGACTGCAAAGTAATTGATGTCCCTGTAGAGCCGTATGATGAATGGCAATGTAGCAGTTGCCACAAGGAAGTCTCCTTCATGGGATACACCGGGAACAAAATCATGGGTACCTGCATCAATTGCAGAAAGCCTCAGACTAGGGAATAGAGATGGACTGGCTCGAAAAGTTTAAGGTCAATGTCCCGGAGGGGCAGGACGGTGTGTGGTCCGTCAAGAAATTCAACGTGAGCAAAAGGGACGCTGAATACGAACAGATGAGGGCCAGTTGTTCATCTAATGGCGGGCGGGGTGTACCCGCTGGAACCTACACGGGGCTCTATCGGGGTGACACACTGATCATGTCAGATACTCCGGATGAGATTCTCGATCATCTGGATATCATCCGCAAGGCGGCGGGGCATTGTCTGATCGGTGGTCTGGGTCTTGGTATGGTGACAAAAGCTATGCTCCAGAAACCAGAAGTCACCCATGTCACTGTAATCGAGTTGGCACCTGAGGTCATCCGGTTGATTGGAACCCACCTTCAGGCAGAGTTTCCTGACCGCCTGACTATTGTAGAGGGGGACATCCTGACGTGGAAACCCCATAAGGGAGTCAAGTACGATACGGCATGGTTCGACATATGGGATGGCATCTGCACGGACAACTTGAAGGAAATCAGCACACTCAATCGGAGATTTGCCCGGTGTGCTAAGGTAAAGCATTCGTGGCAGGAGGATAGGCTCCGGTACGAATTGAGACGTCTACAGAACTCTTGGGGATGGTAGGAATACATGGAAAGCACACAAGACCTTGCAGCAAAGTTGGTAGCCACCCTGAAAGGTATGTCTCGTTACGCCCCTCCAGGTTGGGGATTACCGACCAACTGGACGATAGCCACTGTGGAATCCTGCACAGGCGGGGCTTTGGCCAATGCCATTACAGATATACCGGGTGCCAGTGAAGTGTTCAAGTACGGGTGGGTAACCTACTCCGACGACGCCAAACGTACCTTTGGTAGCGGGTACGGCAACTTCGGGTCCATGGATGATGCAATCCGAAAACACACAGTCTACTCCCCTGATGTCGCCCTGGAGATGGCTCGATCCGGGCAAACGACAGCCAACTCAGAGATCGCAATCGGGATTACGGGGACTCTCAACCGTGAGGACCCAGCCAATCCTGGAGTTACCCAAGGCTCCGTGAATATCGCCATCTATACCGTCTTGCCGGATGCTGACTGCCAAACGCACGTTCACATGGCCATTCCAGTTACAGACAGACGCACCATGAAGGACCAGATCGTCCACAAGGTGCTTGAAACAACTTTGGCCTTGCTCAGAGAAGTTAATCCGTTAGGTAGCCAAGTAGCAGAGTAGTATGAGAATGTGGAACGTAGCTATTCCACTCCGATGGAGATGATGCCATGCGTAAGAATACTGTGAGGCTAAAACCACCCATCAAACTGGGAGACACAGTACGAGTCAGGATTCCTATCTGGAGACGTTGCGATGTGTGTGACGGTGAGGGTCGGATGCTTAAGGGCTACAAAAGGTGTCCAGCCTGCAACGACTATCACAATGGCGGGAATCCAGGCCGCGTATTAGTTGGGTACAAGGTGATCAAGTCCCGCCTGACTAGTGTCTCTTATGCAGGTTCGATAAGAGCAACGATCGAGGATCGCCCTGGTGAAGCTTTCTTCCCGGACAGTTTCCCGGATTGGCCTAAAGACTTTACTCGTGATCCAGTGGTCATGTCCGATGGGTCGTTTGTCCGTAGACCCTATTGGATGCTCATAGACGTTCCTGGCACGATCCCATGTAAAGTGTGCAAGAAAGGGAAGCTCCGGTCCAAGCTGCTGAGACGATCTTTCACCTGCCCCTCGTGTCAAGGAACTGGTACCATCTATCACAGTGATCGGGTCACGGTAGAACAATCACCCTACTTGACTGACGAAGCGATATGGTCCTCAGACGGCGAGGCCACTATCACCTATCGCTCTGATTCCTATCCCACAGAGAAGGATGCCAAAGCAGCAGCTCGCAAGCGCAATCGAATCCTTAGCCAGAAAGAAATGAAATCCAGTTAAGAATTTGGTAAGTTGGGTAGTATCAGTGTGATAGGGGGCAAAGGTAATGACGCCTATGGCAATCTGGTACATGAACAACGAAGTTTTCCGGGATCTCAGCTTTGGTTCACAGTCTTGTAAGGAATTGGGGATTGATCTCCCGGACCCCAAGAATCTTCCTGGCACCCACACCATGGTTCTTAACATGAGTGGGGTTGATCTGGATGATGCTTTCACGCGATGCAATGATCCCGTTCCTAACGGTCTTCTGGCACAAAACGTCCAGATGCTTGGACTTCGGCACACTTCCATGAGTGTGGGCGACATCGTAGTCATGGATGGCCACGCCTTCATGTGCGACAACAGCGGTTGGTACGATTTGGGGAAATTCTGTTAGAGACAGCAAAATTAGAGTAGTACAGGATGTTGACATAAAGGAGCCTAACCGATGAAAGCCTATATCACGAAGTACGCATTGACTCAGGGTATCCTGGAAGTTGATGGGGAGATATCTGGGAGCTGCCCAACCATGTTCAACTATCTTGATGCCACGAGTTCGTGGAACTACATAATCAGCACTCACAAACCCGACTGGTACCTGTCCCTTGAGGAAGCTCAGGCTTACGCCGAGAAACTTCGGCTCAAAAAGATCGCGTCCATCAATAAGCAGATGGCCCAGTTGAAAAACATGGAAATCAAGGTGACTGTGATTCCCTGTAGGAAGAAAGCAGCCGACACGTCGGTTGAGGAGTAGGGCCAGGGATCAATGCACGTATTGTACCTGTAAGGGCAACTGGAAGGTTTGCAACTGCACAGTTTGCCCTATCAAGGAGACGTGGTTTGTCAAGGAGTACGACCTCCGGCATCAGAAGTTGGTGGATGCCCTTACTGGATTGCTGGGCTGCTTTGACACGCCAATCGCCCGTAGGGCTTTCTCTAATTCCTTCACGGAGGAAGCATTGAAGGATGCTAGGGAGACCTTGAAAGAACTCCGGATCCCGGTCAAACAGGCACAGCGAGAATTCGGGGTCTACGTCAGGGCGACCTCCCCCCAACTGGCAGAAAAGCCAGTTGGTACCATCACCTGCAGAGACACGATGACTGCTGCAGCAATACTTCGGGGTATGGCTGAGTCCGGGAGAGAGTTTTTCGGGCATCCAGCCAATGAGTTGGAAATCGGTGAGCCATGGGTGGAGAAGAGGAGTACGAGGGGACATCATTGACTTTGGTGGTGATTCTACCAAGACTTCTTCCTGGATGAAAATGCCATGGATATGGTCACTCAGTCCGAGTTGGTCCAAGAAGGGAAAATAGGACACATTACAGGATCAGATATAAACGGGCAACAACTACCAAATGCCTGCATGTGCTACGCTAGTCCGATTGACCCACCGGACAGCGACTCAAAACCCAAGGAGTAGTGCCATGCCTTTCGTGAACCTTCCAAAGCTGAAAGACATTGACGCTTGGAAATGCCCACCTATTCCCGGACCCGGGATATATCTAATTGCCGAGTATGACGGGGCAGACTGGCGATTACGAGGACTCTGCGAATTGGCACAACGGTTCAGTGAGAAAACCGGATGCCATCTCAAAGGTTTGTATGGCCGCTGGATTGATGATGGCGGGAAGCGATGCACCGTGAACCTCCGGGGCCGACATTGGGTTTGGCGGAAATTGGGTTTCCCCGTGATTCAATCGGAATGGACTCGTAACTTTCGGCAGGGATCACTATTAAGGCCATGGGACATCACCTACATAGACGAAGCCCCAGCGGAAGATAGTGGCAAAACCTAGGCCCAAGCCCCTTCCGTCTTAGCATCAGCCGGAGAGAACACATGTACTAACTGCAAGAGAACAGGATGCTCCTCTGTAGTCCGATATCCCTGTGTGCATGTCCAGATATCCTCTGACACTACACTACGGGCTGTGGCTGTCACCCCGTCATCCGTCTCCCCGGAAACCGTGGTCATTACCATAGTGGACCCGTTGACATTCACACCCATAGCAGGATTCAGTTCCACGCTGGCAACCCTGTAACCCCCATCATGGGACAACCTGATAAGAAAGGGGTTATCCGCTTCATAACCGCCATTCCCATGCCCATGCTTCACAGGGCACGTCCACATCAACTTTGAGACTACACCCCGAACACCATTCAGGATCCTCACCATCGTCTCGTCTGAGAAACTGGCCAAAATCACCGGAGCAGTCCCATCCGGTTTAGTGGCTGACTCTACAATCAACTTGGCTACTGTACTGTTAGATCCGTCTTGCCCCATTTCAATCGTGAACATTGTCCGTCCCCCTCACTGTAAGGTTCCCACTATTCCAACACGATTGGCCACGCATCTCTGCCCTTCCACGGCCCACCTACAGGACTACATGTCACGGGATCCACGTCCATGACCCTGTAGAAATCCCACCCCTGAGTGAATCCCTCAGCCTGCTCAATCAGCCGGAACGTCTGCTTAGTGCCACTATAGTACTTCTCCGGAGTGCCATCCCCATCCACATCCTTCTTTGGGTAGTACCCATCCGCACCCCAACGATACAAGCCCGATTGAAGCGGCTTGCCCGGATTGGCAGGATCTTCAAGGTTCAAACCATTACCTCCCACTTTGAGGACGATAACGCAGTGGTGTTCCATCTCCACGAAGTTCACTTTCCGCATCCACTCCCAATGCTTATAGAGAGTGTTCATTGGGATCTTTTCGAGACGGCGAACGCCTTCAACTTCGCAGTAGTCACCAAAGCCTGGAATCAGGGAGTTCTTGAAGACGTGATCGAAGTCTGCGTTGGCGATATCGAATGCACTTCGACCGATCCTGAAGTTGTAGTCGCTGTTAGCACAAAGGATATGAGCCATCATAAGGGATGCCCAAGGGGAACAGGTTCCGCCGTGCAACGGCTTGACCAGCGTGTTACCAGGGACGATCTTCCCCACTAGCGGAATCACGAACTTCTTCTGTACATCAAACTCTGGTTTGTCAAACAGATAAGGGTTGATCCACCCCCCATACCTGCACCCCTGTCCGTTGTCGCACGTCTGCTGCAATTTGATGGACTCGGATATCCGTTTGTCAAAGTTGGTGACCGGAAGTGTAGACGGGAGAGCACGGACTTCCTTGAAAGTATCCACCACCGTATCTACAATACCCTGTAGATCGGCCAGGATACCATCTAGAATCGCCAGAGTCTTGTTACCCACTACACCATCAACGGATAGGCCATGATCGACTTGAAAAGCCCTTACTGCACGGTCTGTGATCGCACCAAAAATGCCGTCAGCAACCCCGCAAGGATATCCTGCCCGATTCAACTTGCCCTGCAACAGCCGGACTGGTTCTCCCATGAAGCCTTTCTTGAGTAGCATCGTTTTCACCTCCACTGCACACTATACCACAGGGGATAGCCGCAAAAATGGAGTATAGTAGATTGCTGCTGGTAAGGAGCGGTTGAAAAGCCATGTGGGTGAAATTGACTAGCACGGAAGATATAACGAGGAAGGGACTCCTAAGAGAGGGGTTGGGGTACCTCAGATTGGGTGAAGCGCAATACGATGGGAAGCGGTATCCTGTAGATGACATTAAAGTGGAGGGCGGGTTCCTTCACTTATGGGTACCACGCCGATGGAAAAACCTGCCGGATACTCTAGTCTGTCTCGCCGGATGGCTCGTCGTTCTCCTTTTAGTTTGGAGGGGAAAGGTTCGGATACCCATTGCAATGTGGTGGCTGGGTTTTGGTCTACCCATAGCGGTTGCCATACAGGTTATAGGTAGATTCCTTTTCAGTAGACTTACCCGCAAGAAGCGCATCGCACAACTTGAAAATGAAGTACGGGGACTCGCGACCAGGGCCGACAATAGTTGGTTGAACGGAAACCTTTAACCCGGAGTGATTCATCCATGCTAATGACCCCAGAGCAGATCCAAAATGCGCTACGTCCCTACTTCCCCACTGATACGGTAGAGGTTTACCCCGAGGGGGATAGTGCCAGAGTTGTTATCGTATCCAAGAAATTTACCTGTCAAGAGAAGGCATTCCGTGAGTACACTATCCGGGCTGTTCTACCCCTTGGCTTTGAAGGCATCCTTTCCTTGTGGACACCTGCTGAGGTCATTGAACGATTCACACAGGAAGGCGGGCCGACCACTTAGTATGGAACCTGTCATCCTACGACCCGGTTTCCACGACAATCGTCCTGAGGCACGTCTGTACTATGGGATAGACGTAATCTCCGGGTTACGGATACTGCCAGACAACTCTGTGCATTGTGCGGCAACCAGCCCACCTTATTGGGGCTTAAGGGACTACGGCACAGAACCCGTTGTATGGGGTGGTGATCTAACCTGTGACCACGAATGGTTTGATACGTCTGTCACCAGGAAAGGATCAACCAACGGGCGGATAGACCTTGGCTCGACCTTGATATCCGCCAATGGTCCGAAAACGTTGGCTCCTGGACTGGACAATGACCCGATTGGAACAAAGCAATACAGGACAGATGGAATGGCGACTTGCCATAAATGCGGTGCATGGAAGGGGCATTTGGGTTTGGAACCAACCCCACAGATGTTCATACAGCATCTTGTGCAGATTTTCCGTGAAGTCAAACGGGTACTGCGATCTGATGGAGTGCTCTGGCTCAATCTAGGGGATTGCTTTGCACAGGCTCGGGGACATGGGCATTGGGAATGTAGAGATGGCAAAGGAGATGAATCAGGGCAGAAAGCCACTCAACTTTGGGCTGGTAAAGATGCTTCTGATATTGGACTCAAACCCAAGGACTTGATCGGTATTCCATGGAGAGCAGCGTTTGCCTTGCAAGATGATGGTTGGTGGTTGCGCTCTTGCGTATGCTGGGAAAAACCGAATGCCCTTCCGGAACCCGTGATTGATAGACCAACTCAATCACATGAATACCTGTTCCTACTGACCAAGAGTGCTAGGTATTACTACGACCACATGGCTGTTAGAGAGAATGCCACTAGAGACAAATCCGGGTGTAAAGACCGTAGGAAATATGAGTCCGGTGAGAATCAACGTGTGGGGACTGCTCGTGGAGAATCTATCCCGTGGATCAACACAGGGGACGGACGCAATTTAAGATCCGTTTGGTCAATTCCGACCCAACCCTATCCAGGCAGCCACTTTGCAACATGGCCCACCACACTAGTAGAACGTCTTATCAAAACAGGGTCATCAGAGAAAGGGTGCTGCCCTATTTGTGGAGCCCCATGGGTACGGGTACTACAGCGAACTGATGCTGTAGATGAACGTGCCTGCGGGAGTCGCTTTGATAAAGGCAAAACAGTAGCCAGGCTAGGTGGTGAAAGAACTCAACCCGGAGAACGATACCTACAGCAGATGACTGGCTGGCAACCTTCCTGTGGTTGCCCTAACAACACTCCTACCCACTGCACTATCCTAGACCCCTTTTCAGGAAGCGGTACAACGGGCTACAAGGCTCTGCAACTAGGAAGGAACTACATTGGTATTGACTTGAATCCAACCTACCTGGAAATGGCAATCAGACGCATCAGTGGGGAACCCGCTCTAAAAGAGCCGGATGACGCTGATACATCCTTCATGGATACCTTTGGGACTAACGAATGACTCAAGTAGAAATCCGGCAACAGGAAGCCACTCAACTCCTGCGATCATTAGCGCCAGGATCAGCCCAAATTATCCTAACCGATCCGCCTTATGGTATTGCCTATCACTCAGGGCACTACAAGGACAAGAACCCCCACGCACCTGTAGCTAGAGATTGGAATTTCCAGATAGGCTCCTTTCTGAATGTAGCAGCACAGCCCTTGAAAGAAGGCGGGGTTATCTACCTGTTCTGCCGCTGGGACGTGTATCCCCTTTGGGTTCAACAGATCCCGCCTCCATTGAAGTTGAAGAACGCCATCATTTGGGTCAAAGACAACTGGAGTGCAGGTGATCTGACTGGTAACTTTGGGTACCAATACGAAATCCTGATGATGCTCACTAAGGGACGGCACACCATCCGTGGGCATAGGTATCCCAACGTATGGCCTTTCCCACGAGTACCATCCAAGTCTTTGACGCATCCAACTGAAAAGCCAGTTCCAGTATTGCAACGGGCTATCATAGCATCATCGGATGAAGGCGATTTGATAGTGGACCCCTTCTGTGGCTCAGGGAGCACAGGAACAGCTGCTGTCTCTACTAATCGGAATGTCCTACTGGGGGATATCGATCCCAAGATGGTACGGCTGACTGCCGAACGGCTAGATGTACCTTGCCCTGAGATGGTGGATGCAGAACCGGAATCTATGCCTGTTGATCCATGCTACAATCTAGAACCGCCAGACCCAAACTTGTGGGGGATCCATCCAGAAGATTTGGCTGAGTGGATAAAGCGATCTACAGGACCGGCTTGAGCTTCTTCTTGAGGTCTTCCTTGAACTGCTGAACTACACCGGCGATTTCTTCTCTATCCCTAGGTGAATCTCCGAAATCATTCTCCAGCTGCTCTTGGAGCCCCATAGCTGCTAAACGCAGTGCTTTAATGGCACTCACGAAGTCGGCACTGGTGGTAATTGAACCATTACAAATAGCCGCAAGGATCAGAGCAATTTTACCTGAGTAGGTCGATGCAAAAGGTACGCTGAATGCGGCATGCTTCTTCAACAGCGGGGTCAAGTGCTTCCGAGTCTCAGGCTTATCATGTGCTAGTTTCACTAACTGGTTATAGAGTTGCTTTTCCACAGGGATACCTCCATATGTGCTATAGTAACTGCTGTGATAGTCAGAATAACGATATCATAGATAGGTTTTTCCTGTTAGAACCCCTCAAGGTAGAGTAGTAGGTGTAGTACCTGAAGGGCGCAAATCTATGGGGCCCATCTGACAGGGGGGCATTGAAGTGACTCGCAGATACATCCGACACAAGGAATGCCCCTTTGCTCTAACGGCCGAGAAGATAAACGAGATACGAATACTAATCTCTCAGGGGATGACCCTAACAGAAGTGGGCAAACGTACAGGCCGATCAAGACAAGCAGTAACCCAGATATCTCAGAGATATGGTATCCCACTCCCTGAGAGAGTAGACTGGTCAAGAGTAAACCTGAGTCAGGACTACCATGACATCGCCAAAGAACTGAGAGTCACTGAATCCACAGTCACTGAACACCAACGGAAAGCACTTGGGCATACAGTCCCTTGGCGGAAGAGACTGCTGGAAGATGTTCCAGACGCCATTCTAGTCACCCCCGAAGCCTACAACATCCTCAGAGAATTAGGTGGGAAGGACACCACTAAGGTTTACCTGGAACGTAAACGACGGGGCCTAAGTAGGCCCAAAGAGCAACGAAACTGGCAGGAAGCCGCCCATTTATTCGGTCATGTCTCTGATCGAGAAGTAGGTGCCCAGATGGGTGTCTCAGATCGTGCGGCCTCTATTCAGAGGCGCAGACGTGGGATTCACGCTTGCAATCCCGCCTGTTCAAGGCCCACTTCCAGAGGGGCCTCTATCATTTCAGATACCGAATTAGCTACAGAAACGGCTACAGCCCTTTCAGTTAGATATGGGCTTCCAAAGGGACGGATCCACTACGAGCGATATCTACGAAATGTGAAATTCTCCAAGGTGTCCAAATGAGAAAACCACCAAAGCCCAGTAGGATGCGGGTACAACATCAAGAACCTGTCAAACCATCCTGGGGGAAATGTGCCAGATGTCCCGCTGAAGGCAACTTACGTCCCGTAGGGAGAAATTCTGACCTTGTATGCCCCACTTGTTACGAAAGGCACATGGGGATGGCAGCACGCAAATTACTCCATGCCGTATTCCCCCGTCTCTATTCGGACCCCACCGACAAGGATGACATCCAATGATTCTTGTTAGGTTCTTCGCAAATAGGGTAGTATAGGTGTAACAGTGGGGGGGCGACACCCTATGAAAAAGAAGGTTCTTCCGTGGATGCACGTTATCAGCAAAGACTCAGAGAGTGGTTTTCTCGTGACCCTTGGGAGTCCAATGAGACCGGAGTCCCAAATCAAATTCCGGGCCAGTGGAGAATTCGCCAAGATGGAAACGGACATCTGGATCAAGAGATCCCGTATCAGTCAAAACCACTTTATCGACCTGACCGGGAATGGCTTCGTCCTTGACGAATGGACTGAATGGTTCCAAGGTATTGCACGAGGGGCAGACCTATGACGCAGCCCTCGAATTGCCCCCATTGTGGGAAATGGAGTCTCGGGGGCAAACCATGTGAGACTACTGTCTGTGAAGGATGCGGTACTATCGTGTGCATGTCCTATGGACTGAGGGACGGCACCTGTCCGGTGTGCAAGCATGGACACCTGGAAAGGTGGAGCAAAGGCTTCAAGCCCACCTGTGGCGTCAAAGGCTGCAAGAAGGAAGCCTTTTGGTTCAATGTGCCGCGGTACAAACGGCTCTGCAAGGACCATACAGACAGAGGTAAGATCAAGGTCGGTGGTATGCTTCTGAGCCTGACTGAGTACATGGCAAAGATGGTGACTGAAAACAAATGGCGGTTTGAACGTAAACAGGGGTAGTTCAATGGCGAGAACCAAGATATCTTATCGCATGCTAAACGGAAGGGTTTTCATCTTCAAAGACTGGGTGTCTAATGGTCATTGGATGCTGCGATTTGAGAGTGCAACTCTTCCACCAGAAGTCCAGGCTTGGACAGACGCAAAAGGGGACGAAAGTATACTGTCGGAGCCTGTCCGAGCCACTCTTAAAAAGCAAGTGGCCAATCGAACCTTCTCACCAGAAGATGCAGAGACACCCAAAAACGTCATCCCATCAGACGCTAATGTCCCCTACTCGTTCTCTAGACGAGTATCTGATGCCGATGGCGATACCCATGTGGAATTTACATCCACACTAGAAGGGACACAACCCATTTATCTCGCTAATGACTACACCAAAGCATTCAAGATCACCGGCTTTCTGGCCACCCCACAGTGCGCCAAAGAAGGAGACGGTATCCCTGTAGTGGCTAATCAAGGGACTCTAGTTCTAATGCCAGAACACCTTACGGAAGGCCAAAGGATACCCCTCAAGAATTTGGACTCCACGCCAACCGATGATGTCATGGATATGTTCACATCGGTATAGTCCCATGCATGGGGGCGAAGGGACTCAAGACTATCCTCTACGAAATTGACGTTCGCAAGGCTCTACCCCCAACTAACCCCTTACCTGACCATTGGCGTCCGCAGACTCGTGCAGATTGCGAAAACCTGCCAATGCCCTGTCCCTACGTTGGTTGCCGATACCACCTCTATCTGGAAGTCTCCAGACAGGGGGCGATCACCCTAAATTTTCCGAACATTGGATTAAATGAAATGCCTGCCACTTGTGCCCTACAAGTAGCGGCTGATGTATCCCCATTGACAATAGAGGCTGTGGCTGCCTATCTCAACATCACGAGACAACGAGCAAATCAGATACAGATCACAGCTCAGAGGAAGATTGCATGCAGACTTCCTGTTGATGATTCATAGGTGCCTATTTTTGCAGGGTGGTATCCAGAATGCTCTCCGAACATGGCCCACCGAGTCACTTGTGAATCCGAGTCGGGAGACACCCCTGCTCTTTAGCGATTTCCTTGTAGTGTCTAGTGCACAACTCATCATCTGACAAGTGCTCCAACGTGCGATGATATTTCCTTGGGACTGCTTCAATCCCTTTTATCCGGCGTACATCAGCAACAGTCCCCGCTGCTACATGCAGTTCCTTTGCTACCACACTATCTGACAACACACCTAATAGGGGACACTCTTGGACTGCCGATCTACGGAGCACCCTCCTGGAAGGCTTCCCAAAGGACTCCCTGATCTGCCGCACTCGTTCCCGACTCACACCCACTTGTCTAGCGATCTCTGCATCCGAGAGAACACCAAACTTATCCGCCCATTTCGACCAATCAACACCTATCTGACCTTGGGCCTTCAAACCACTATCTTTGTTGATCTGTCTGCGGACCTGCCCAACTCGTGTGGGAGTGCACCCCGCCTGTTCTGCAATTTCAGCATTTGTCAGAGAGCCTAGTTTAGCGATCCACAAAGACCAATCTATGGTCTCAGCTTTGGTCTTCCTAGTCATTCGTCTGTGCCTTTCACTTTGGGTTCATTCTCATAGGCTCGATTGAGCCGCGGTTTTTGCGGTTCATCCTTTGGGTCTCTGCTTTCACACCGGACAGTACCAATTCTCCTAGTGCTCGTATTTGGATTCCAGTCAACCCGATAGCCGCATCGAGCAACAAAGGGTACAGGTCTTCACGTCCCAAGTCCTTCAACTCATATTGCAGTTCATGCAGGGGGTCATAGGTGCTGGAGGAATGAATCTGAACTCTCCAAGCCAAAGCCTTGCAGTGCCAGCAATCTGGTTGTCCGCACCGGCAGGCTCCGGTGACTTCATCACTCGTGGCAGGATCATCACCCCTAGTAGCCCCAAGGATGACTCTCCGCATATCGTCTTGTCGCATAGGCTAATCCCCCCGCTAAGACTTCCACGTCCTGTTCATCAAAACAACGGCTTCTACAAAAGATGGTGGTTCTCCTGTTGACACTGCAACAGATAGGAGTGCGTCTTTCTCCCTATCCGACAAGCTTTCATGCGGACCAAAGGATTTAATTTCCGCATTGACGTTCAACTGCACTGATGCAGATTCCACGACATTCACGTCGTCCAACCCACCCTCATAGCCAAGAACCATCACCAAGGTGTCTGGCTTTATCATCTGAAGGCGCTCAACCAATTCCTTGACAGTCATGGCTTGACTCCTTTATTCCAATCGTACAGAGCCAACGCCGCTGATTCCTTCATTGGCTCCACATTGACTAAATCCCGGTCTATCAATTCAATCAGTAGTTCCGTAATGACCATCCCATGGACGGGATCAAACAGACGATACCGTTTACGCCAACAGTTCTTTTCTTCATCCCAGATCGGGTCAATAGGGTGCATCCACTCGGATTTGATCCTGAGTGGTGCACTGAACCCAGGTCTCCGATAGCCGTTACAGATCATCTTTAGTTACCCCTTGACATCTCCATCCAATTGAGATTACATAGGGACCTTCCCGGTTTTTGTACGGGGAGTCATTGAGACAGACCCACAGCAATCCAGTGTCCAGACGCAGGCTGCTCCTGTGAACTGCGATACGTCTTTAACCTTCATGAGTTTGGCTCTCCATGCATAGTGGACAAGCGTGCCTATCCGTCCGTTTGAAATAACTGTGCCCATCGGGGTGCCTGCAAAAGATGCTCTTTCCTTTGGGTAAATGAAAGGACAGGTATGCTGCTTCAATGCACCGCTGAATGTACTCCGGGTCATTGGAATGGTCGTGCGGGGAACCTTTCCGCTTCCGCAATATCCATTTCCGATCTACAAGGTCATTATACTGTTCTTCAACGGTCATGCTAGACGCTCCTTGACATCTTACTCCATTCGGATTTACATAGATATCTTCCCGGTTGTTGTACGGGAGTCATTGAGATAAGTTGGGAATTCCCCTTGTGCCGCTTCCCAATAGAGAGTAATGCCTGCTTCCCGTGCCTTCTCATCGGCACAAACGGGGCAAAGCAGCCCTGCTCGTGTCTTGTGTCCTATAATGCTATCCCAAATGGTGTCCGGCAGTCTATAGACCGTTAAGTACCTCTCACCACAGCACTGACACTTCTCACCGCCACCATCATCCCCGTTATCTTTCAACTCTTTCACGCCATTCTTCTGCCGTTCTAGCAATGCCCGTATCACCTTAGCCAGCAACCGTTCTGAACCACTCATTTGAGTGGGGCTCAAAGAGATGCTGAGCACAGCTGATCCCACTGAATTTATCAGAGTGTTGTAAACGGGAAGGGCGTGCTCACGACAGGCATCGAGAAAGAGAAGAACATGACCAACAGCCCGTCTATCCGCACTCATACGTCTTTCTCTGCTCGTCATCAGGACCTCACCCGTCTCACCATCAGCCCCAACTCAAAGCAACACAAGTAGAGTACTCGTTCCTTCCGATCCCAATATGCCCCGACCCACAGGTCATACCAACGATAGAATGGGGTGATTCTCCAATTGCTCATATCTTTCGAACCGCCAGCGCCTGGGTCAGTAGGATAGCCATTTTCCACCCTCTGGTAGTCGGAACGAAACGGGCAATAGGGGAATGATACGTGACGTTATTAGAGAAGTGCGGATCAAGAGTACCCTGGCCCACTAGATCCTTTAGCGAGACACCCTCATAGACCATGACTTTCCGTCCCTCATAGTTGACGCAATCGGGGTAGTGGACCAACACCACAAGGAATTTGCCATTTGTCTGGGATCGTTCAATCACGAAATTCAGAGGATCGGGATTGGGGTACTTGGGTTTCTGCTTCCTAGCGGAAGGCGTATCCTGATCGTAGGAACTGAGACTTCGGGAGGGGCCTAACCTCTTATCCTGTGAACTGCTGCTGAGCACACCCACGACTTTGTCCGGAGTGCCCGTCACATCTTGTGAACTGCTGCTGAGAAGGTGATTCAGCCCCATAAGAGGCACCTCTTGGAAATCAACTGTCCTTCAGGACCCGGACATCTAAGTACTCTGATTCATCAAGCATCCCGCTATTCATCAACTCCGTCTCCCGTGAGAATACCGCCTCTCTAGCCTGCTGCATCTCGCTATTAGTGCAGACCACCACTCGATAGACTACCTCTCTTGTGACCTTACATCCAGTGTACCCTGGGATATTCTTGAAGGCATCCTGGATGACTACCATCTTCTGGCTCAATTCAACACCCCCTTCCCAAAGATACGCTCCCAGCCCTCACAATATGCGTTACTGTTCACCTTGGCCGGGCCTTTATGCCACTCCACCTTCTGCTCACCTTTGTGCAAAGTCTCTACTTCATGGAAGAGAGACCCTTTGCGATGCTTCAATTGGACAACATCTCCAAGGATTGGCTCCCCATCTTTTAAAGGACTCAGATGCCCCTCAATGTACTCGGGAGTGCCATCATCACCGTCTCGAATGCACAAGACAGGTTGGCGCCCGTCTTCATCCTTCTCACCAACTAGGGCGAACTGTTTCTTTCCCGACGCCATCACTATGGACCATACTCTGTATGAAGCTCCGAAAATCCTACCCTGAACGGGATTTTGAGTTTGAGTCGAAATTCAATCCGGTCATCCTTAAGCATGGCACCAAGAACATCCTGTGCTTGAAGGATTCGGTCAATGTCTTTCTCTTTACCACTCTGGGTGAGGATCGTCACCTTATAGACGACCTCAGTCTCCACAGAGACTCCATCAATCCCTATGACCCCCATCAAAGCATCCTTAATCACCTTTACTTTGTCCACAGCCCTCTTAGCCATGTGCGAAGAACTCCTCTGCCAGTTGGAACTTAAATCCACACCGTTCTGCGAATGTCTTATCACCCGTGTAGTCACCAACGTAAGTACATTGCGACGGGTCCAACTTCAATCTCTCAATCAACTCTACTCCAAGTCCAGGTAGAGGTTTCCTTCGGTAGCTCTTGGGAACCCCCGCTGCTTCTGTAGCGAACAGTAGGGGGTCTATGGTAACGCCCAACATCCGACAAGTAGCCGTAAAGCATCTTTGGGCATCTACCTGTGAGACGTACTTGGGATCCCCCAATTTTCGAGAACAGCCCGATTGATTCGACACCCCACAGAATCGCCAGCCATCCTTGACCAACTGCTTCAACTTGGCTTCTCGACCTGGAAGTATTACAATATCATCAGGATCAGATGGGTACTTTTTCCCTGATTTGGTCACCCTCAGTGTCCCATCGAAGTCAAGGATGATAGCACGGTTCACGTAACCTGGCCCAAGATCGATCTCAAAGGGAACAGATTCCACGGAACTGAACCCCTCATCCAACGATGGGCGCTCTACCACCTTCCAATAGTGAAATTGTGCCCCCGGAGGAAAGCATCCGGGGTCATTGACATGTTCGGCGTACTCTTCGGGCTCTAATATCCTACCGTACTTCTGGAACTGCCGTCTAGATGCAAGGAATTGGGCCTGTGCGGCGTTTGTTTCCAGCCACAGGATACGGATAGGCAGTCCGACCTTCTTAGCAACCTCTATGGCCACCTTGCGTGACTCTACAGTGGCGTAAAGGTTATCCAACACGAACTGCCTTGTCCCCATAGAGGCTGCTGTTCTGAGGAGACTATACACTTCACCTGTGGGAGACAGATTGCCCCCCACATCATCCCGGTTCAATCGGGAATAACCCTCATCTACCAATCGTCTGACGAAAGTTGATTTCCCACCAGCTGGTGGACCTGCTACTAGAATGATCTCATCCATGGGGGACACCCCTTTCGAGATCTGTTGCGTCCACTAGGACTCTCTTCAAAGCATGCAGGACAGGATTGGACCATGGGGCGTTGAATTGGGTCAACTCGCCGCCTGTAAATTCGACTCGAACCCCATCGTCATGAATCTGAGCCATCGCCACGAAATCAAACATCACGGACAGATAGTCCAGCACCCCCGTATCCCTGAAATACTCCCCATGGACAGTTACACGGTTTACCATAAATGGCCCATGGTCCCCCCTAACCCAATAAGGACGATCCAACCAGAACTTCTGCGTTTCTTCGCTGAGTGTCCGTGCTATGTCCCTAGTCTGCTGAATCATTTGTGCTGCCCCTTTGATATGTATTTCTCATAGGACTCATTCCACCAACCCCTTGCCTTGATGCGCTCCAAAGCCTTCTGGGCTGCGAGATATCCTATAGCAATGCACTTAACACTGTTATAGACCGGCCTAATATAACCCCCAACATGACAACGACCCTCAAAGGGGCATGACCGACCACCTTCCCAATGGGGCTTTGCACACCCACAGTTCACGCAATGTTTCATCCCGGCATGGTCACAGATCAGAAGTGGGTACCAATCAGGCCGCTCCTTACTCAACTTTGCATCCGAAATTTTACGTGTGTCCATTATGGGAATACCCTCCTATTTCGCATTCTGCCAGCAATCGTCTTACTGCGCTGGATGTTGGTGAGAAGTCTCAGGACTTCCTTATCACCATCTACCAACCGCACAATCTTCCTAAAGCAACTCAGGCACAGGATCTTCTCACGTTCACGGAATGTTAGTAAGCAACCTCAAGACCCCCTTATCACCATCTACTAGGCGCACGATCTTCCTAAAGCAACTCAGACACAGGATTTTTTCACGTTCACGGATTGGGATGTATTTCTCCCAAATTGCATCCGAAACCATGAATAACTCAGGCCGGAGATCCCCGCATCGTCCGCATATGCTCGGAAAACAGATATAAGGTACTCGGCCCTTCTCTGCCAGGATACCTTTCCACCTTTGGTTCAACTCCGGAGTCAACCCCTTCTTGTAGACACTCTCTGGCAATCCGGCTGTAGGATGCCCAACAAGATCATTGGCGGCTGGATCCCATTCCTTTGGCTGGTAGTCAAACCCCAGTTGGGTGTAGCAGCAGCCACAAGATACCAACTGACCCCCACAGAAGGGGCAACATTCATGGTCACAGCCTGGATCGTGCAACTCCCCCTCTTTTGCACCACAATCCCCACAAGTGACTTTCTTCCGTGCACTCACAAGGTCACCTTGACGTAATGGCTGCATTCTCAAGGGCGGCACGCATTCTCCCCACATTGGTTAGCCGGTAACACTCATCACCCCGAGACCAAACCTGTTCCACGCAACCCTCTTTTGTCAAGGTATTGACACATCCCCGGACATCCTCAATTTCAGGATCACCTTCCACCGTCGCCAATTCCCGGAGAGTGACACTTGGGCCCCCTTCAAGGCCAGATAGCGCAATCAGAAATAACAAACGGGAATCCATCGTGGCACCCCTATGGTGCAACCCTGTCACACCCCATACTACTCTAATCCGAATGGAGCTAACAAAGAAAGTGGTGGCTGATACACTGGAATGCTAGAATTGAGGCTTATCTTCGGGCGTCTTGCTACTCACGAACTCATTCAACTGCTCTGCCAATGCCCGGATCTCTTGAACTGTAGGCGGAACAGGAGAAACCCTTTCCTCGCTAACAGGAGCCATCTCCTGTGCCACGACCTCATAGTCAGTGATCACCGTATAATCCGGATCCGCTTTCGCCAAACCCATCTGCATCATCAGATCAGCCTTGGACTCCGCATCGGCCACTGTGAGCACCCTCTGATACTTGGTAGGGGCAGACTGGATCTCATTGATCCTACTGTTCCAACCCTCAAAGAGCATGTCCCTAGCCATCTCCAGCAACTTCAATCGAATCTCATAACCCGTTTTACTAGGCATCATCTTTACCTCTCTGTCTGTGTAACTGCTTAGTGCAACTTGTAGAGCAGGCAAAACCCACCCTGCAGGCTGCACCATGAAATACGATACCACGAAAGTAATGGAAAAAGACTAGGGGAGGCAATCCTACTTGCTACCAAAACCAACCCCACCGGAAGCCCTGGCCTTCAGCTTGATCTCCTTGCTCTCAGCCGCAAGTGCCGCATGGATATCCTTGTCCTCCATCCCGACCCGACCCTCCTCAAAAGCAATACTTGCTGCCGTCTCGTACAACCCGGCAAAGAACGCAAAGGACTGCCCCCCAGCCTTGGTGGCAATCTCGGTCAAAGTCTCATCCGAAACCTTATCCCCGCTATCCTGCAACAAGAGGCTCTTAACGAATGCTGCTGCATCATCCTTCAACGGCAACGGGAACTTGACCCGACGATTAAACCTGCCCGGACGGAGCAGTACCTTTGCGTCCAAGGCTTCAGGGTCATTAGCCGTAGCGATCACTATCGTATTAGTACGAGGAACCGCCCCGTCAAGGCAATTGAGAATGCAGGACAGGGACACTTCCGTCTGAGGATGACCTGTACGGGGGAAATACCTGTCCAGATCTTCAAGAACCAACAAACGGATGTAGGGCATTCCTGATGCACCCTTCACGTTCTGCTTGCCAGCCCTCCTAACCTCCCTATCCGGTGTGGAATCGTCATCATCATTAGAACGTCCCATGTGCTGCATGGTGCGCTCAAAAGCTTCACGACTCAGCATCCAACTCATGAACACACCATCAGGAGACTTGGACTTCAAACTAAAGTCATACAGCTCAGGCTTGACCCCAAGGAACTCAGCAATCTTCCGAATCGACATCGACTTCCCGTTACCGGGAGGTCCGTACAGGAGGTAGGAACGATTGTATGGAACCCCACGCTTCTCATACCACGAGTGGTTTTGAGTGAAAAAGGACAGATCGGTCTTCAACATCTTGGACTCTGGTGTCCAGTATATCTTGTCAAAGACTTTGGCATTCAACTCGCTACTGGCAAACTCCAACTCCTGTAATGCCTTGTCGAGAGCTTCCATGTCGCTCTTCAAGACAGCAAAGGTGGAGACCGTAAGCCGCACCATCTTAGTGCCACCCATGGTAAAGACAGAACCCGGTACAGCATTCGTCCCATCCTTGGTGACCACACCTGTCGGCCCAACCTCATAGGAGAAAACAGCCCCGAAATCTATCATCTTCAACCGCTCTACGATGGCCGAATCCAAGTAAAGCAACTGGACTTCGCCCTCACCAAGCGCCTTAGTGGCTACATCCCGGTACAACTCGTAGACCATGTCACTTGTCATGTGATCCAACCGAATACTAATAGGCACCCTTGTTACAACGTCCATGTTCATCTCCTTTCTTTGTAGTTTATCAACTTGCACGCTAACCTATTACGCTATTGCAACCTGACTTTACATGGTAATTTTGAGGATAGGCCGATAAGAACGACCTTCATAGTACCTCGACTGCTCTTCAAGGATCGACACACCATAAATCATCTCAACGTATCCCAGCGAAGCCTCGGCAAGATGCTTTGCTTCCAATGAGCCAAATCCCTTAGTCCGATCCCTGTAGAATGTGTCCCGATACCATCGGTCGTTTCTCATCATAGTCCCATTTGAGCAAAGAATGTACCGGCTTTCCACCACTTGTAACCTTTGACCCGCAAAAGCAAATCATCCAGAAATATCCCATGGGATTCTTGGTAGTAAGACCGCACTTCCCGGACAGTCCGCACAGTTATCGGGGTTTCCATGAAAATCGACGTCTCCCGCATCCAGATACCGCACTCATTGGATAGGGCGGGTTGCGTACCACATTTAGGTGCTTCGCTCCGTCTCAATCCGGCACTATCCTTGTCAGGAACTGTGGAGACCTTGTCCCCACTGATTCATCATGTGCAACGCACCACCAATCCGAAATAGCATGGATGCTGTTGAACTCGTAGTCATCACCATCAGTTAGCACCAAACGCCCAATACTACCATCCCAAACGGGTTTCTCACTCAACCTATCTTCCCGTTCCCACCAATTACACGAGTCGCTCCACTTAGTCAGGGTCATCCTCCGTCAGGTACCAGGTGTAGATCGGGCTTACAACCAGACCACGCATGGTTTCCACAAAGCACAGATGATAGTCCCGTATATAATACCGAATGGTCACCGTTTCCCGTAACCTCTTCTCATAGCGTCCTATCGGAGCAACTAGACTATCTAACGCCACTCCACTAGTATCCCGATGTGGCAATCCTTTACACCATCAAAGCAGATATGACCACTTGGCATCCCGGCTAATGTAGTTTACCAAGGTTCCTTCGTCCACTCTAGCATCCCAGAGACCCCACCAATCTCCAAGGCCATCCAACTGCTCATACAACATTTTGGGCTGGTTAGTAGCACTCTCTGACGCCGCAATAGGCACTCCACCTGAAAACCAAATAGGTGAGTGTTCAGGTGGCGGGCTTCTCACCGCTATCTCCTGCGACTGTAACGAGAAGTACTGGGACGACTCGGAATGTAGCAAAACCAGGGGGCATCTTCTAACCCGGCTTCATCCATCGACTCTTCACACAGGTACCTCACGTAACAGTGCACCAGTTGGTTTGTCTTATCCAAAACCTCATGCCTACTTAGCGGCACCTCTCCCGACACGGAGTGAAAGCTATATGATCTGCCATCCAGCCAACCAGTCATCCGCTAACCACACCAGTTACCATATTCCACCTCACCCACCCTCGCGCCTCACTATCCCCTACCCTACCAAATCTCCAGCCATTACCTGCATACCAACTAACCGGCCCTACCGGAATCCTATCCTCATACACCCGCCAGAAGATACCAGCATCCACAGGCTTGGGGTCTATGACTACCCCCTCCAGCGCAACCGAAACCTTACCTATCTGCTCTAGTTCATGGATTACCAAGGAAACTCCGAATGTACCAAAGGCAACTTGTCTCTCAGAACAACTACCGTTTCGCCATCCACGATCTCTAGCCAGTAAGGCACGCCATCCTTCCATGTGGAAACCCAATCCACTATCACCATTTCCCCACACGCTGCTCTTTTGGTCATCTCTGCTAACTGTTTTCCTCTAAGTGGCATCCCTTTACGTTGGCTCATAATTAGTATCCCCACTTTGCCCGACTCTTCGCCCGTCTGACCCGATCCCCATATTACGCTCCCACACTCGGATCATTTCCATAACATCCGAATGGTCATTCCATCCACCTCTGTCCTCAACCCTACCCTCTATGGCACCTCTTCTGCCCTCACCCATAACGGCAGAAACAGACTTAACCAACATCCCCACCTCCCGTGCTATGAAACCCACAGGAACCACAGTTGAGATAGGGGTGCGTCTCACTTACTCCACCTAACTGGCCCATGCCCATCCAGCCACCTCGCAAGGATCTCCCTGCACGTCCCTATACGTGACTCAACACATAGTTTAGGGTCACCAATCGGGCAATCTCCACACTTGACATTACGGGCAATGTCCAACAACTGGTTGATCTTCCTATCTGCATTACTAGCCAAAGCATCTTTACGAGCATCAACGACTCCCGTCACTGCATGATTGGACGGGGCAGGCTGTATTTTCTCGTACCTGTTTTCCAAATACTTGACCCGCCTCTCCGCATCAACCAGAGACGCTACTAACTGCTCCCAAGTTATCCCTGCATGACGGACACTCTCCATCCGACTCTGGTACTCTTCTAACAAACCCTTGTCTATCCTACAGCTTGGGCAAATACCTGTATCATCCAAAGGACCACTACAAAGGCAGCACTGCTTCCCTAGCAACTCATTGAAGTCAATGGCGCTAAGGTTGGAAGTCCCCGTAGCCCTCTCTGGCTCCCACTTATCCCCTATCCACCTGAACAGGACAGTGTGATTGCCGTTCTTGTCCAACTGTAAAATGCAACTCGTGGCAGTCTTGCCATTCTGGCTAAGGTATGCATCAAGATCTGGACCCGGACCATCCCACATCGACCAATTACCGTCTTCTGCATCGCCAATCCCGTAAAGTATGCCTAATCTCTGAGTCATTTGGAACACCCCACTGTTAGTTGTCACTCTCAGGCAGGTAAATGTAAAACGGTTCCGTCACACAAGAACAGGCTATCTTGCCATTCTCGATTGTATAGGTCCAGTTGAACTCCGCTACCAGCCCCAACCTTTCCACACAAGCTACGGTACAGGCAGAGTAGGCATCTTCACGCTTTGTCTGAGACCTCAAGTAGAGTGCTCCCACCACAGCAATGGGGAGCACTACAAGGACAAAAATCCGATCCTTTGATCTCTGTCGCATACCCTTACCCTCGCTCAATTGACAGGTTCATCCTTAGCAGGCTTAAGCCCAGACCGGATCGCCCAGACTGCACCTCTCTCCCATTCTCTATGACCTACCCATCCGTATAGCTCAAGGTAACCAGTACGCTCTCTCAAACCACTCACCTCCGAACTGTCGCCCTCCTCTTCCCTTCCACCCAATCCTGTGTTACTGCAACCCCACGAACAGGATTACCCAAATACCACCTGAACTCCAAATCCGATCTAATCCCCCCACCCCCCAAACAACCCGCCCAGCCATAAGTGACTTTCCCCAACTCCTCCAACCCAATATCACTATCACCGCAAAAGGTCATGGCTTTCCCCAACTCCTCCAACCCAATATCACTATCACCGCAAAAGGTCATGGCCTCCTTATCCCCAATAGTGCCAAAAGAACACGCTAAAGGAGAATCCCCCACACCCTTTTCCACATAAGTACCCCATGCCGCCTTATCTTTCCTGGCCCGCCTACGCTGAAGTAAACTCCACACACACCCCCGCTTCATCAGACTGACCCCTCTATCGGTTTACTGTGCCACCCCTCCCAAAAACCCCCATCCCAACGACTACTCCGATGACACCCATTATTTGGATACCGCCAGAGCCACTCATCCCAATCCCTGAATTCAATAATAGGGTGCTCCACCACCCAGCACCTCTCATACGAACCCGCTTCTCTTCTTTCCCGTCTCCCGGCCATTATCCAATCCCCAAGCCTGTACTCCATCCCCTACCTCACATCCTTCGTAACAGAAACCCGACTACGACCCCCCACACTCCGACCCCGTATCTCTTTCAGCTTCAATCGCAAACGCCGAGTAGTCCACTCAATATATGCCGTACTCTCAACCTCATCACCACCCTTAGCCCAGAAATGGGCCTCACTCCTAATGATCCGATCCACTAAATGGGCCTCACTCCTAATGATCCGATCCACTAAACCCTCAGCCCCACGCTCCGTCCGAAATATGTCAGAAGAATCCAATACCACAGCCTCAAAATCCCTATGACTCGACCCCGCTATCCCTATCTCATAAGCATCCCTAAATCCAGGTTCCTTCCTATCCCCACGCCAAATACACCCCTCCACAACCCCCTGACATACCTCCACCAAATCCCGATCCTTAACCACATGCCCACAACAAGAACAAATCCGATTCTCCAATACCACCCAGACTTTCTCACCAACCCCAAACTTAAACTGAACAGCCAAATCAGACTTCTTCATGCCCGCGTCTCCTAGATTGGCCCTTCCTTGTTTAGACTCCCAAACCCCTCCCAGAAACCCTCACCCCCATAGCTGAGAGCGTACAGATCGTCCCCCCACGACGCCCAATCAAACCACTCAATATCACCCTGCGAATAGGCGCATGTCGGAAAACCCGTGCTCGAAAGACCCCGGGCACAATCGATCCGCCCCCTCAATAAACTCCTCCCAACTGTCCATAACCCCTCCCATCGACAATCCACTAAGCGTAACATCTCCTAAGCCGGAACAACATCCCTATCCACTTTGAACACCTCCCAATACCTATCCTCACCCCAATTTGCCCTTTCATCCAAAGAAGCCTCAAACTTCTTTCCTTCCCCCTCAAACCCCCGAATGCTGCCTACTCGAATCCCATACCTGCCCAGTACAAGTGGGCTACAAATCAATACTCGAACATCCCCATTCCCATCTATAGATGCACTATTCCCTGGATGAATCCTCATTAAATACCCCGCTACAACCACACCTACCCTTTTCCACAACAAATAAGTGCCGCAAAATGCCCGCCGAAGAACCACTAGCCCCATAACCAACTCGCTAGAGTACCCCACAACCAAACCTTGCGGAGACCACCCCACCATCCGTAAATCGTAAAATGCATGACGAAAACAAAATGTTCGTTAGGTTCTTCGCAAATAGGGTAATATACCAGTGTGACAACAAGATGGAGTTGCCCAATGAAATATGACAAATTGAAAACAATCCCGGCTGATCATGCAGAATGGTGGTTCACTGGATTGGGGCAACGGATTGATTTGAGAGATGCCTATTTGAATGGTGCCGATTTGAGTGGTGCCGATTTGAGTGGTGCCAATTTGAGTGGTGCCAATTTGACTCGTGCCAATTTGAGTGGTGCCGATTTGAGTCGTGCCGATTTGACTCGTGCCGATTTGACTCGTGCCAATTTGAGTGGTGCCTATTTGAGTGGATCCTGCTTAGACCCATCCAACACACCCAATGGTGCCACAACGGAATTCGAACAAGATGGTGAGTTCGTGACCGGCTACCGAACAAGAACTCAACCCACAATAGGAGGACCAGACTACCAAGACGGACAAACCTACCACGCACCATGGTTCTCTACTTGCCCAACAACAGAATGCCACCCCGGCCTCTATCTCTGCCCCACAACCAATAACCTGTACGAAGACATAATCAAAGTCCGTGCCCGTGCCACAGATATCCATAAAGTAGGCTCAAAATGGAGATGCAAGGAGTTCACTGTAATCGGTAGCAACACCTGAAAAATCAGTAAAAAATCCAATGAAGACACCACCCCAAGCAAATCACAACCCAAAAGGAAAATAACTCAATGGGCACTACCTGCCTGATGTGCGATAAGAACCCCAAAGAACCCGGACGCCATTACTGCAAAATCTGCATCTCCCTCCGAAAAGGAGGCCGCAGCACTACAGCCTGGAGATACGCCAGGTATGAACCATCAGGTATCCAAATGTTCGGATTCCCCCAAGGCCCTGACGGAAAGAAACGATTCAGACCCAATGACTAACTCCCCCAAAAAGAACACAGCGGGTTCACCATGAACCCCATCCAAATCACAGTCACCGCTATCACAGACGATAACCCCACACTCTGCTCCAAACAATGCCCTTTCATTATACACCACCTCAAACGATGCATCCTTTTCCGAATACCCCCCAGGTAACTCGCCTAAACGATGCACAGAATGCTCAATCGCTGAGACTACACCGAAAAATACCAAGCCGGAATAACTCCCCATGCCCATACTCACCTCCCGATGGTTCCCTAATCGGAGTATCCACGCAAGAACTGGTTCGCTCTTGGACATCAGGGACTACTACCACTTCCCTTCCGTCTCCTTCCACTCGCCTTTCATGGATGTCTCCCCCCCAGTACATTGGACTCTGACTCGTCCACGTTCGAATCAAGTAGGGGGATATCACTGAATGCCAAAACCGCAGAGTTCCGGCAAGGCAGATTGAATCCTGAGTCCTGAGTCTTTGGCACAACACCAGCCCCACCCAGTCTAGTAGGGGAACCTACATCCAGCTTGTCTAGTAGAAAACCCCACATCCATCCAGGCTTTTTAAGCCAGGATCAATGAAGCTAAATTGGGGTCGAGTCAAGTGGTGCTAATTGAATGCCAAAACCGCAGAGTTCCGGCAGGGTAGATACAAAGTGCGTCAGATCGTGCCTACTCGGATCTCCACCCAGACAGTATCCGCTGCCCCCCATCCCTATGGAGAATCGTTTATCCCCGTCTAGTAGAAAACCCCCACATCCATCCAGGCTTTTTAAGCCAGGATCAATGAAGCTAAATTGGGGTCTGTAAGTATCTGATATCATAGGGAAATTTCGAGCCGGTCACAGCCGTGACCTGAAAATTCTCACAGAACAAACCGATACGCTAAATATGAAAATAATGCTAAGAGTGCGCAGGCTGGAGTCAGGGGCGTGACTCGCAAATTCCCCAAACTTCATTGGAGTCGATGTGATCTCTTCGATCCTATCAGCTCAGGAACCGCTTACTGACTTGACCTTTGCCCGCAAGCGGGCTTTGGCGGAGTTGTATTTTCTAGTGGACTCGATTTGGATTGGCGCGGACACGACTCGATTCAGAATGGGGCAGACTCCATCCTGTCTGTGACCATTTGTGGGTTCCTTCTGTACTCCATATGGTGGGTGTCTAGTAGGAAGAAACGTTCCTTAGCCCTGTAGAGCCTTTGATGCTGGACATTGGTATGGAGACATAGACTTGGGGCTATTCGTGTCACCACGGGGCAGCCAGG